>Ga0180432_10004970_pt1 | contig 17976 bp, 13 predicted proteins | sample SS_ome_10_FD_132414 | JGI IMG/M metagenome (GOLD analysis project Ga0180432, IMG submission 132414) | Hypersaline lake sediment archaeal communities from the Salton Sea, California, USA - SS_1_MS_2 metaG | ecosystem: Environmental > Aquatic > Non-marine Saline and Alkaline > Hypersaline >...
CCCAAGCGAAAGAAACGAAAGGCCGAATAAAGTGCTCCGTCCCCGAATTCGTCCCCTATTTCCTCACTATTTCGTCCCCTATTTCGAGTGATCACTCTCCGCTTCATTCGTTCCAGGCCAGCTTGTCTACATGGGGCAGCCGTGCCTCGTAGAGCGTTAGAATCTCAGCGGCAGTCACGTCACGGTCGAAGATCGCCACCTCGTCGATTCTCCCGTGCCATGGCCGGTCTTTGTCCCCCGACGGACTGCCCCCTATCCAGGCCTTTGGCCCATCATCCTGGGTGATCCACCCGGTCTTGGCCCGACGGCCCACCAACCGCCCATCCTGGTAGAGCAGCATGTGCGTGCCGGTGTAGACGGCGGCCACAAACGTCCACTTGCCCAGCGGAACGTCGCCCGTGCCGGACACAAGACGATGCGTGGTGCCTTCCTTCTCCTCCTCTGCCTCTTCTCTGTCCGCGTGGGTCTTGAGCCTGAACTGCAGACGTGTCTGTGAACCTTCCTTGGTCGTGGCGATCATCCAGAATGTCTCTGCCGTCGTGGTTTCCTTGGCCTTGGAAACGATGCGGGCGTTGTGGTTGGCCAGGTGGTTGTGCGTGTCCGGCCAGACCCATGCCATCATCGTCACTTTCGTGCCCTGAAGGTCCGGGTCTTTTCCCGCACCGTTCTTCAGTTCGATCTGATCGTTGAAGCCGTCGAAGTGGGCCGAGGCGTTGGCATCGCCCGGGATCGCACCGGCCCAGCCCATGGACGTTCCGTCCTTGTACTTGCCTTCCCAGTCCCCGGCAGAGTCGATGGCTTTGTCGTCCGTGATCGGGTCGCTCAGGCGAAAGTAGACCATCGGGCCCAGGGAGTCCATCAGGGCCTTGTAGCGGCTCTCGAGATAGACTCTCAGCGTGACGGTCTGGGTGACGCCGCCTGTCCCGGCGCGACCGGTAAGGACATACTGTCCCGTCTGCCCGGCCACGGGGGCCGAGCCGAAATAGTACCGGTCAGAGGTCGCGTCGGCTTGGAACGGGCCCAGAAGCACGGTCTCCGATCCCGTCAGAGCCGCCGGGTCGGTCCGCACGAGATACAGGCAATGCTCGACGCCCGATTCGGCCAGGTAGCGAGCGCGGTTAGCCCGAAGGAGGTTATCCGTGCTGATGAGCTTGATCGTTGTGGAGGTGGCGTAGCTGATGCCCAGAACGGTTGCCGAGGCTACCAGTATCAGCACCAGCAGCAGGGCCAGCCCTGATTGTTTCGGCCCGTATCTGCATCCCATGTTCGGCTTATGTCCTGCCTGTCTCCACTCCCGTTCCTCTGGACGTACCGCGTCTGGAACGCGGCCCCTCCCATCCGTATCGTACGATACGCTCATCGGCTGACGGGATTGCCCTCTTTATCAACGGGTCGCGGCTCGACACTAGGGGACGCTACCCGACAATAGGGACAATAGGGATAATGACAATAGGGGACGCTACCCTATTCCTGGCGAGGGCGGAAACGACGGTCGCTTCCTGCGTCGTCCTGAAGGCACGACGCAGGAACCAGCCGCGAGAGGGCCGGCCGGTGGGCGGGGGTTGGCGGGAGGCGTACCAGCCGCATGATCCGGCGCGAAAGAGGGACTGGCCATGGGGTTATGTATCATACTGTTACACTGCTTATTTGCAATGTTCCACTCTGCCGAGGCAACATCGCGGCCGCGCTGGGGCGGGGCGGGGGGCGGAGTAAGTTTCAACGTCTTGTTCAGCAATCACTTATGGTTTAATCGCAGGCGGAAATGGGGTGACGGGCGCGGCGGCGGGGAGGGATAATTTCGGTAGCAGGTACCGAAATTCGTATGTTCCACTTCCCGAGCGTGCGACAGGCACGCCGAGGCGGGGTGTCTTGTAAGTATTTGTTTGAGAAAGTTTTGCGTGGCACGCATCCCGATGAAGAGGCCCGGGGGGCGGTTGAAAGTGGAAACCTGTGGAACATGTTACTGAGCAGTCCACAGCAAGGGAAATCCGGGGACGCCTGGGCAAGTCGACGACGGCGGTCAGACTTCTCGGAGCTGCTTTGTGGCGGCGCGGACGGCGGGGACGGCGGCGAGGACGACGGCCAGGGCGAACAGCGCGGGCGGCCAGATCTGGGGTTGATTGTGCTTGCGGCGATACTCGGCCCGCATGGCGGGCTTGATACGGCGGTACTTTATCGTGTTGTGCGTGACCACGCGTGGATAGACGCTGCGGTACCACTTGTGGTACAGCCCGTAACGCAGCGGGTGGTATCGGAAGATCGCCGGGGCGTCCCGTCGGATGATCTCGAGCATCTGCCGGATGATCCTCAGCCGCTCCGGTGAGTTCTCCATGCCGCGCATCCGCACGAACAGCCGCTCGTAGTCGGGGTTTTTGTACCGTCCGCCGTTCTGGCCCCAGAGCGGCTTGCCGTCCTTGTCCGTGCTGTCGGGGGCGGTGTAGAACAGGAACAGGTAGTTCTCCGGGTCGGGGTAGTCCGGCGCCCAGCCGTAGCGGATGAACTGGAAACTGCCCTCCTTGATCTTGTCGTGGAAGACGTTTGGGCTGGTGGCCTGGATTTCCAGCCCGATCCCCAATCGCTTGAACTGCTTGACGAGGAAGGTATTTCGACTTCGGTCCTCGACGCCCGCGCTGCCGCAGAGGTACCTGATCGTCAGCCGCTGCCCATCGGGGCCGATGCCCTTGGGATAGCCCGCCTCGGCCAGAAGCTTGCGGGCTCGGTCGAGGCTCTTTCGCCGCGGGCGGTTCCGTCGGTCGTCCCAGTCGTAGACGTAAGGGTTCATGCCCGCCTTGCCCGGCTCGGAGCCGAACGTGCCCGGCGGCACGGGTCCGTGGGCGGGCACGCCCTGACCGTTGGCGAACACGGAGATCGCCTCCTCGATGTCCAGGGCGATACTGATCGCCTGGCGGAGCTTGCGCCTCTGCTCGGTGTACCCCCCGACGACGGGGTCTTCCATATTGAAGGCATACCACAGCAGAATGCTCGGCGGGGCCGCCACGATCCGAACGCCCCGGGCGGCCATCTCGTCGCTCAGGCTCGTCTGCCCACCGGAGGTCAGGGTGACGGCCTGGTCGAAGAGTTCCGGCAGGACGACGGCCTCGTCGTAGTAGCCCTGGAGGAATTTGCTCCACCGGGGGATGGCTTCCTTCTCCATGCGGAAGACGATGCGATCGATGATGGGAATGCGCTCGCCACAGTCCTCGAGCAGACCGGCGGCGTCGAGCCGCTCGTAATCCGGATGATCGCGCGACAACTCGGGATATTTCTCCTCGCGATAGTCCGGATTCCGCTCGAGGACGATCTCGTTGATCGGGTCGAATCGTTTGAGGATGTACGGGCCGGTGCCCAGCGGGTAGGTATTCAGGAAGACCCCCCGGGCCAGCAGGAGCGGCTGGCTGTGGAACGCGACCAACTCCCGGGGAACGGGGCCGAAGAAGGTCATCGCCATCCAGTACAGGATCTGCGGATAAGGGGCGTTCAAGACGACCTCGAAGGCGTACGTGTCGACCGTTTTTCCGTCGGCCTCGAACACCGGAGAGACAAACGGAAACGCCTCGGCGCCGTCGGCGTAGTCTATCGGGACGGGATTGAACTTCTTGTCCCATTCGCTGTTGTGCCGCACCTCGCCCACGGCCTTGCGCCGTCGGGCGCGCTCGGCCTCCAGCTTCCCTTCGATCATCTTGCGATAGTCGTCCATGCCGAGCAGGCACTTGGCCAGCGTCGCATAGACCACGCATTTCGTTCGCGGATCGGCCAGCCTGCGAATCGTGTGGATGTAGTCCGCGGCCACCAGCTCGCGCGTCGATCGCGACGTGAAGTCCGCCACCGAGTGGATGCCCTTGACGTCGTCCTCACTCAGCCGGCGATTGGCTTCCACGAAGCAGGGGTGTTCGTGGTACATGATGCCGCGCTTCAGGCGAATCCTGTAGACGACCGCGTCGATCTGCTTGCCTTTGTAGGTCACCTTGCGGCGCTCGCCCTTGGGGACCTCTGCCGCGGTAAGCCCCTCCAGTTCTGTGGGATGGAGGTACTTGTACTGGAAGGGCGGCTCGACGATGTGGGCCAGGAACTCCAGGCCCGACCAGTCTTCCCCGCCGGGATCGAGGCTCTTGGTCTCCGCCCTGGTCGCCAGGTACAGGACGCTCTGGCCGGCGGCGGCCTCCTCGTAGGGCGAGTTGTCGCACCCGCCCACCGGCATTACCGCCAGCACGGCCAGCAGGGCTATTGCCGCCCCGCCGTACCACAATCTGCCCGCTCGGCTACGTCGCCGCATTGCCTTTGTCCTTCGACGACCGTTGCTCCAACGATCACCGCATCCACACGCCATCGCAGGATTATACCCTTGGCCACGACCAAATGGAATACTCCACTTTCCAGGTCGCGTGCCCCAGACGAGGTCGGCCCCTCACGACGGCATTACGGCGTTCCGGGGCCAGGGTGTGTCTTTCTGGAAACATGTTTCCAAGAAGAAACTTCCGCTAAACACATCTCCCGCTCGTGCCACGAACGACGACAGTAAGCCTATCATATCACGATGGCAGCCTTTCGTTGTTGCTTTGAGGCAACATGCCTGTGCAAGCCGAAAAGTTCTCCCCCCTTCCCACGACGGTTTGCTCGCGCCTAACCAATGCGATTAGTTTGTGTTATGCAGCCTCGCATCCTCCGGCAAGACCGAACCGGGTGTGGCACCGTTGTTGCAATTAGCCGAATGGTTGGCTATACTTTCGTATAGCGTCATCTTTTTCCAGGCAACTGGATCGGAGAACTGCCATGAATGAGGCGGTGATCAGGGAAAGATTAGCCGAACTGTCGGATGCAATCGCCCGGTCTCCCGTGTGCGACAACGGGCGCGAGGCCCGGAAGGACGCCGGGACATACCTGGGCCAGATCGGCACCGGTCCGGACTCCGTTGATGACGCTCTGAACGCACTTCGGCTCCAGGTCAAGTATCTGGTCTTCGACCTCGAGGCGACGCGGCGGGAGAATCGCTATCTCCGGCAGATGCTCGAAAGCCGCCCGAAGCGCGGCGACGAGTCGCCGGGCAAGTAGCCCACGCCGGCACGACGGTCCGCCGGACTGGGGGGCACCAGCAACTGCCCTGTGCCCAGCCGCTCGATACGCTGGAGGCTAACCGTGGCGGGGTTGGCAATACCCATCTGATCGGCAGATCCCCTCATGGCGGTGCCCGCAAGCACTTGCTTGGCGGCAGCCGATACAGTTGTGGCACGGCCCCCTGCATTCACACGGTGCCACTACTTTGTCGTGCACCCCCGGCTCTGCGATCCTATTCGGCGTTTGCGACGGCCTCGGCGATCAGGTCGCCGACTTCTGTGGTGCTGTAGCCCATCTTTCCGGCGGACTGGCTGGCCATCCTGGGCGTCACGGCGGTAATGCCCTGCTCGACGCGGTCGCCGGCCTCGACGAGTTGGGCGTCGCCGGTGTTGTTGCCGGTCTCCCTGAGCATCATGCCCAGGGACGCGATGGCGGCGATGGGGTTGATGACGTTCTGTCCGGTGTACTTGGGGGCCGAGCCTCCGATCGGCTCGAACATGCTGACGCCGTCGGGGTTGATGTTCCCCCCCGCCGCGACGCCCATCCCGCCCTGAATCATCGCGCCGAGGTCCGTGATGATGTCGCCGAACATATTGCAGACCACGATGGTGTCGTAGTACTCGGGGTTCTTGATAAACCACATGCAGCAGGCGTCGACGTGGTTGTAGTCCTTCTCGATATCGGGGTATTCCTCGCCGATTTCCATGAAGGCCCGATACCACAGGTCGTGCGCGTAGGTCAGGACGTTGTTCTTGCCCACCAGGGTCAGCCGACCCTTGTCGTTGCGGCGCGTACAGAACTCGAAGGCGTACCGGATGGCGCGTTCGACGCCCCGGCGGGTGTTGCACATGATCTGTGTGGCCACCTCGTTGGGCGTGCCCTTGTACTGGAAGCCGCCCATCCCGCCGTACAGGCCCTCGGTGTTCTCGCGAACGACCACGAAGTCGACCTCGTCGGGGCCTTTGTCGGCCAGGGGGGTCTGGACGTTGGGATACAGGCACACCGGGCGGAGGTTGATGTACTGGTCCAGCGTGAAGCGGAGCCTCAGCAGGAGGCCCTTTTCGAGGATGCCCGGCGCCACGTCGGGATGCCCGACCGCGCCGAGGTAGATCGCATCGAACCCGGCCAACTCCTGGATTTCAGCGTCGGAGATGACCTCGATGGACGGCTGGGCGGGGTCGCCCCCGGCGGCGAGGTACCGGTCGCCGCTGACGTCGAAGTCGGTTGTCTCGTACGTGAAGCCCACCTTTTCGGCCACCGCGGCGAGGACCTTCAGGCCCTCGGCCACCACTTCCGGCCCCGTGCCGTCGCCGCCTATAACTGCAATACGCATGATGGACACCCTTTCCGCCGGCTGATCTCAACGCTCGGTCAAAGCGGGTTATCATACGCCCCGGCATGGGCGGTGGCAAGCCTCAGGATCGCCCGGGGCGCGGGGCGCAGGGCGTTCGTGTTTCTTGTTGACCTCACGGCGATGTGTGGTATACTGCACGCGTCACATGCAGGATGCAGTGACCAGGGAGATGCGTGATGCAGGCGCGGGACAGCTATGTCTCTGATCGTCGAGGTCGGCCGAAGGGGTCGCCTCACGTTCTCTTCGTCGACGACGAGCCTCAGATGAGGCAGGTCGTCCGGTCCTCGCTCGAGGGCGCCGGCTACCGTGTGACCACCTGCTCGCACGCGACCGAGGCGATGGCCTTCTACCGCGAGCATCACCACGACGTGGACCTGGTCATCGTCGACATGCTTATGCCGGGCATGAGCGGCCTGGATGCGCTGAAGCGGATGAAGAGCGTGGATCCGGAGGCGCGGATCGTGCTGGCCTCAGCGTACGTCCCCGACCAGGACTCCGACGACGTGATGCTGCACGGATTCACGGACTTTTTGCACAAGCCGTTCCGGACGGCGGACCTTGTGGCGATGGCGGCCCGGTACACGGGCAGCCAGGCCGAGGTCGTTGATGAGACCTAGCCGGCGCGTCGCCTTGGCCTGATGCCCAGCAGCGCTCCGCACGTCAGCAGGAGCATGGCCGACGGCTCGGGCACCTCCACAGGCAAGGCCACCGCGGGGCTCCCACCGAGATGGATATCCTTGTCCGCCCACACCCGGCCGACCAGCGAGAAGTTGTCCTCGGCGCGGAACGAGCCGTCCCAGACGCGAATATCGGCCTCGACGGCGGCATCGCGACCCAGCCGGAGGTCGTTGTCAAACAGGTTGATCTCGAACGAGCCGGGGCCGGTGACGTCGAACGTCACGTCTGAGCCGGCCGCGAGGCGCTTGTGGACATTGAGGATCACGTCGCCGTCGGCGGTGTCGGCGTTCACGGTGCCGCCGGAGGCGATCCATAACTCGCATATGGCGTAGGCGCCGGCGGAGAGGGTCAGCGTCGTGTCGGCACCCCACATGTCGACGTCGTTGTAGGCTCCGGGCGCCAGGGTCCGTACGGCGCCGTCGCCCTGCGAGACGTTCCGCGTGCCGCAGGCGTCCCTGCGGGGCTCGTCGCCCAGGCCGGGAGCCTCGAAGACGTCGAACGGGGAGCGGCCCGAGGCGACAGCCCCGGTGATCGTCACGTTGTCGCCGACGATGAAATGCCCTCCCATTCCGGGGCTGACGTTGCCCTCGACGGTGGAATCCGAGGCGATGTAGACGGTGTAGTTGCTGGTGATGTCTCCGACGACGTGCCCGTGGGAGGAGATGGCCGTACCGCCGGTGTTGGAGGCGACCCGCCCGACGACCGACGCGCGGGGGCCCAGGCAGACGTTCCAGCCGGTCCAGCTCGGGCCCTCGAAGTCGAGGTCCGAGCCGGCCTCGGCGCTGCGATTGGCCAGCACCGTCCCGCGCACCACTGCACGGGCGCCCAGGTGGATGTCGCGATCGACGAAGGCATCGTTGAGGCTCACGTCCGTGCCCGCCGACAGGTCATTGCCGGCCCCGAGCGGGCCGTCAACGACGGACCCGGCACCGAGGGTGACGTTGCGTCCGGCGTAGAGGGTAAAGGAATCGATATCGGGCGCGATGGTGTCGGCCGAGGCGGGTACGGCGGACATGACCGCCGCCGCCAGGACCAGGGGAAGTGCGTTCAATAGGGCACGATCGGTTGATGGCATTGTCGCCTCCTTGTGGCGATGTCCCGCCGGCGCAGCGCGGACGGGCACGACGCATTGGGACCATACGATGCATGCGCGGCGCGAGCCAATCCGAACGAGAAAAAGCACCCCCGGGCCGGGGCCCGGGGGTGTCGGTGGGCTTGCGACGCGGCACGGACAGTAGTGCCCGGCCACAAGGGGGACCGCTCAGTCCGACTGCACGATTCGGGTGACGGCCGACGACGAGGCCGCCGGACGGACCGCCGTTGCACTGTATTGGGTGCTCGTGGCAGGCTTGAAGGCCATGCCCTCGACGTCCTTGAGGCTGTATCCGTCGTCAAGGTCGAACCAGAAGACGTTGTGCCCGTTGCGGAAGGTCACTTCGAACAGCTCGTGCCTGCCGGTGTTCGAACCCAGCATGCGGTTGTTGATCGGGTCCCAGGCGATAGCCTCGTAGCGCCCGCTGCGTGTCATATCGTCATCGACGGTCTCCTCGATAACGGCAGTGGCCTTGTTGACGCGGAATAGGCGATCGTGCTCGTCGTCGATCACGTAGAGCAGCCCGTCGGCATCGAACGCCAGGTCCTCACCGTACTTGACATACCGGCCGCGGCGGCCGCTTGCCTTCATCTCACCGACGTTCTGGATGATGCTGCCGGTGGCCTTGTTGATGATCAGCAGGCGGTCGCCGTCGCGCGAGCCGGCGTACCCGAGCGCGTAGAGCTTCCCGCTGGTCGGATCGAAGTCGATGCCGCAGATGTCCCTACACCAGTTGATCGAGCCGATGACCTCGACGATGTTGTTCTGGGACGTGCTCGCATTGTCGAGGTTGAACCGCAGCAGCACGGGAGGGTAGTACCAGCGCTGGGCGAACAGCCAAGCGTTCAGGACCATGTAGGCCTGTCCGTCACTGTCGATGGTGAAGGACTCGATTTCGTGTGGCAGTTCCCTGACCCTGTTGCGGTAGTCGCGGTACTTCAGGCGTCCGTAGCGGGTAACCTGCGCGCCGGTGGACGTGTAGTCGTCTATCGAGAACAGCATGCCGTCGTCCTCGTCGACGCCCCAGAGGGTCTTGTCGCTGGTGCCCGACGTGCCCCCGCCGCTGCCGCTGCCGCCGGTGTCCGCGGGCAGCGCCAGGTCGACCCTGAGCGCGTAGTTGGCCTGTCCTGCCGCCCCGGTGACCTTGAGCGTGACCGGGTCGGTGGGGTCGTCGGTCAGGTCGCCGTCGGCCTCGTCGACGATCTGCCAGCTCAGGGTCTTCCCGTGGAAGGTCCGCTGGACGGTCTGGCCCTGGAGGTTCTCCCGCCAGTCCGGGTCGTCGTTAATCGTCGTCAAGGCGTGCTCGCTGGCGGAAAAGGCCAGCATCTGCGCGTCGGTCCACTCGTTGGCCTGGATCGTGCCCTTGGTGCGTACGCGGCTTACGGTGACGGCCGAAATGCCCACCACCGTCAGCACGCTCGCCAGCGACAGCACGATCACGTGCGACGAGCCGCGCCGTGCCCTGCGCCCGCGCCTCGGGGTGATTCCGTATCGGTTGAGCATGTCAGTCCTCCTCATTCCACAGGCACGCGGTTCAGCGGATTGGCCGCCGAAACCACGCGAACGTTCGCGTCCTTGCCGACCTGGATCTCGATACCGACCGAGCTGAGATACGTCGTCTCCACGGCCGGAGGATGATCGTACAGCCCCGCCCTGCTCCGCAGGGCCGAGGCGGTCGATTTCCGACCGATCGGGTCGGTCACCGTCACGGTGATGCGTTTGAGGCCCGTATCTGTTCCCACCGGCGTGTCGAGGTCGTCGGGATGGACGTAGACGACCGCCACGCTGCGCGACCAGCCGGCCAGGTCCGACAGCGCCGTCCCGTCCTTCATCTGGATGGTCGACTCGGACCACCCGTGGTAGTCGTCGACGTCGTCGAAGGCTGTCCGCGTCCCGCCGGACGTCTCGCCGGACTCCGGACCGAACGTCGGGCTGTCGCTGCCGTCGACGTAGAGGTTGGGCAGGATTTCGGCCATCAGGTCGCGCGCCAGGGCCGGGCCGCGACGAAGCGAGGCCTGGGCCTGCCGGCTCCGTGCCGTGTTGCCCACCGTCTGCAAAGCAGCCACCATCATGATGGCGACGATCAGCAGCGAGATCACCGCTTCGATAAGCGTCATCCCTTGCCGGTGGCTGCATCCGCGCCGGCCGGGGGTGTCTGTAGACTGATGGGTGTCCATTACGATCCTCCAGTGGTCACCGTGCCGAGCACGTGGAACCGCATGTCCCTGCTGTTCGTCGGGTTACTCCACGAGCTGCCGCTGTTGTCCGTGGTCATCCAGTGGGTATCGGCCGGCATGTCGCTGGCGTCCTTCTCGTATTCGACCTTGCCCACGTATCTCGTGCCGGAGCCGTACTTCAGGACCAGGCAGTAGCCTGTACCTGGCGTCAGATCCTCCAACGGGCCGATGTCCACCTCAACCCAGGCGTAGCCCGACGACAGCGAACTTTCGTTAACTGTGGTTTCGGCCAGTACGGTCGTTGTGGGCTTGAGGCTCCCGTCGGCGGTGCGAATCTGGACGGCAATGACGCCGTCATACGGGCTCTTATACTTCTTGGCCCGGAACTTGACCTTGGTGATCTTCCACGTGGTCGCCCCGTCGGGCAGCGTGGGCTTGAAGTACTGGGCACACCACCTGGTGCTCTTGATCTTCTGTTCCTTCATCGACCCGCCGGGGGCATTGTCGTGGTGCATCAGGACCATCTCGTCGCTTTCGGTCTCGGTCTGGGCGGCGCCGGGACCGGCCGGGCCGTCCCCGGGCTGCACCGTCGTGGTCAGGTACGACAGGTCGAACTTGTGCACGTCCTGGGCCACGACGCGGGCGGCGCCCCCGTTATACTCCCGCAGCAGCGGGTCCCCCGCCGTGCCGGACCACGAGTAGCGAATGGTCTCGGACTGCCCGTCCCCGTCGCGGTCAGGCACGCTGACGGTAATCGCGTGCTCGCTGCGCTCGGTGACGCTCCGGGCCAGGCTCAGGTCCGTCGTGACGTCGTTTGTGGCGTCCCCGGCCTGCGAGACGGCCTTTGCCGGCGCGTCATCGACGGCGCGGGCGGCGACGACCATCGTCGAGACCACCGCCCCCAGCACGATCGAGACGATCGCCGTGCTGATCAGCACTTCCATCAGTGTGTGCCCGCGGCGCAGGGCTGACGTTCTCTGGGGTGTCGTGTTCATTGCAGTGAGGCCCTCCCGGTCTCCGCGTCGACCGTGACCGTTTTCGTGTAGCCGCCCGACTCCAGGACAACCGTCCCCCCGCTGACCGGCACGCCGTAACCGTCGAAGACGACGGAACCCTGCCCGCCGAACACCGCCGAGACCATCGTGGTGTTGTACGGCTCTCCGGATACTCTCACCGTGTAGTTAGCCGAGCCGTCCAGGCCCGACATGCCCATGACCGTGTACGTGTCCGAGGCGACGGTGAAGGTGACGCTCTGGTTGGCCCCCTGGGCCCGCGCCCGCTCGCGAGCGGTGGTCAGGTCGCGCACCAGGCGCCTGGCGGTGGTGTCGACCTGGAATCGGCAAATCGCGCTGGCGTAGCGCGGAGCGGCCATGGCGGCCACAATCCCCATGATGGCCAGCACCATGACGATCTCGATCAGCGTGAACCCTCGCCGATTCGGCGTCCCTGGCCTTGCGTTCGACCGTACATTCACGGCTCGGACTCCTCCGGCACATCGTGCAGCGGCGCGGCACTGGCAGGTGTTGTCCCTCCGCTGCCGGTGCCGCGCCACCACGACTCCTCGGTTCAGCATGCCCCGGCCAAGCGGCCGGTATGGTACGGCAGGCCCCGTGCCGACCCGATGTTGAACGGTCGGCACGGTGCCGGTTCCTCACGCGCGATTAGTACGTGTTGTACTTCTTGCCCGCTGCGTCCACTTCGCTGTCGGTGCAGTTGGCCGTGATCGTGCCGCTCGCGACCGTGTAGATCCAGCCAATCTCGTCACCGGTCGCGGCTGCGATGCCGGTCTTGCCCTTCTTGGCGCCGACCGGCAGTGCGGGCACGGTGCGAAGATACGGCCCGTAGATGTAGGTCGTGGTCTTCGTGGCGTTGTCGTTGCCGCTGGCGTCCGTGTAGGTCGTCAACTGCGCAACAATATCTGCGGCCGTCGGATACGTTCCGCCGTGCTCGGCAGCATACAGGTCAATGGCGTTCCTGAGCACCGCCAGGTCGCCACTGAGGGCTGAGTCCGATGCACCCGCCGCACCGCGACTCATCCGGGGAATCGCAATCGCCGCGATGATGCCCACGATCACGACCACGATGACGAGTTCCAGGAGACTGAAACCCTTTTGCTGTCTGTTCCTGCTTTCCATGTCTGGTCCTTCCGTTTCTCTCCAGTGTCCTCGACACGCGCCGCCCGTCGGCACATGCATCCTGTCTTTGTCTTGCTCGGCCATATCAACAAGTGGCTTGAATAGCAATGTTACTTTGTCGGCCACTCGGCCGCGTTCTACCGGTCCTGCTCGGGGTCCTTGAGCTTCAGCACGACTTCCACGCCGTCGTTCTCAAGCGTCGCCGTGCGGTACCCGATCTTCACAAGTCGAAATCCGTCAATCACTTGCCCAACGCGGACAAATCGGTCGCCGATGAACGCCCCGCCGTGGCCCCCCCCACCGGTCACCACCGCGTTCAACTGGTGTTTGCGCCCGAAGTCCAGGCCCTTGACCTCAGTCGAGCTGGTGGCTACCGGGTCTGCAGGCCGCATGTCAGACAGCCACGACTCCGATGGGCAGAACGCGTCCTTCGTCGCCGACAGGTCCAAGTCCATTGTTTCCCGCAGGGTATCGAGTCTTGTCGCCAGGGAGTTGGCCAGCAGATCCGTCTCGGCGGGCGCCGCCGGGGCACCCAAGGGCGACGGACCCATGCCCGGATCGGGACTGGCCGCCTGGGCCTGACTCGGTCCGCTTTCGGGTCCGCCCAGCACGAACCTGTCGACCGCCAGGGCGGCAAGTCCCACGCCCAGCACCACGACCATCGTCTTCTGTCTTTTTGTCAGCACCATGACATTGCTCTCTTTCCAAGCACTGCAACGCAACACTGGCAGTAGACGATACACCCGGCCTGCGGACAAATGGCCAGGCATGTTTTTCCCCCGTCGCGCCCGGTCCGGTTCGACGGGACGATCGGCCCGAAGCCCTCCCAGCGATCGGCGGATCGGGCGCTCCCCCCGTGAGTGTTCCACAGGTTTCCACTTTCGTGGAGCACCCCGGTCGCCTGTCGCCGAAGTATTCCATGTAACATACTTTTAAAAAAGCACTTATAAGCCTCAAGCTTCAGGGGCGCCTGGGGGGCGATTCTGCAAGTGGAACATTGCGTGTTCGCGGGGTAATGATATGATCGGCGATAGCGTGGACTCAGCGCTCGAAAGTGTGCGAACGAACGGGGCAGTAGCCGGCAGCCAGTAGGCCGTCAGGAACCGGCTACCGACTACCGACTCCTGATGCGACAAGAAAAGGGGCGCAGCGCTCCTCAGCGCCCAGGGGGTCCGGCTGTGGCTGTCCCTGTCGACGCCTGGGTGCGCTCCGTCCAGAGGAACCGGGATCTGAGATCTCAAAGAAGAACAACCTTGACAGATCGTCGATACTCATAGAAGGGCCCCTGTCGGGGATGGCCCTGAGACGCACGGGCAAGATGCCCGTGCCACCAAGAACGGGCCTTTTCAACAGCCCCACTGCCCCCTTTTCTCACTGGCTTGCGGGGGGGAAGACGGTATAATGAAGGCACCCTGCCCCAAGGCGCCGCCAGTGCGGCCCGGGCGGCAAAGGAGCACGTGATGCGACACCATACCGCGATGTACCTGTACCTGTTCACCGCGGCCGTCCTGCTGGCCGTCCCGTGCGGTGCAGCCGGTGCCGAGGCGCTGCCGGAGAACCTGGCCCCCAAGGCCAAAGTCTCGGCCAGCAGCGAGTTCGACCGCAACTACCGGGCGGCCAACGCCATCAGCGGGGTCATCCCCTCGGCGTTTCAGCAGGACGGGGACTGGGCGGTCAAGGGCACCCAGCACGGGCACTTCACGCTCCAGTGGGCCAAACCCGTCACCGTGGCCCAGATCGTCTACTGGTGCCGCGCGACCAGCCCGATCCTCGAGAACTTCAAGGACTACGAGGTCTACCTGAACGGCGCGAAGGCCCCGGCCGTGCGCGGCAAGCTGGCCCACCGCCGCGGGCCGCAGATGATCAACATCCCCAGGCAGAAGGTCACGACGATCCGCATCACGTTCCTCTCAGCGCACCCGAACTCGCCGAACCCGGGCGCGTCGGAGATCGCGGTGTTCGCGTCGCCGGTCACGGCCAAGCAGTTGGCGGCGATGCGGGTAGCCCCGCGGGAGAAGACCCCCGCCGCCCAGGCGCTGCGCAAGGAGCTGCTGGACGGGAAGTTCGGGTTCACCGACCTCCTGCTGGTCAAGCGAAAGCCCCTGAACATCTCGCACGTGTACGTCTATCACGTCGAAGGCTTCCAGCCCGGGGGCGGGCTGTACGTCTACTCGACCGACAGCGGCCAGATGACGTGCATCTTCGACGCCGGCAAGGGCATGATCACCACGGCCGACCTGTCCTACGACGGCAAGGAGGTGGTCTTCGCCTGGAAGCGCGGGGGGCTGGTGCGGTCGAACCCGGTCAGGCACATCGAGGACATCTCGCGATACAAGGACGAGAAGCACAACTACCAGGTCTTCCGGATCAACATCGACGGCAGCGGGCTGACGCAGTTGACCACCGGCTCACACAACAACCTGGACCCGTGCTGGCTTCCGGACGGGGGCATCGCGTTCATCTCCGACCGCAAGCCGGCGTATGCCTACTGCTACGTGGTGACCTCGCCCGTGCTGTACCGGATGGAGCGTGACGGCTCGCAGCAGATCCGCCTGTCGGCGAATTACCTGATGGACTTCACGCCGTCGGTGCTGAATGACGGCCGGATCATCTACACGCGGTGGGAGTACGTGGACCGGGCGGCGTGCCCCATCCAGAGCCTCTGGGCGATCAAGCCGGACGGCACCGGGCTCAGCGGGTACTACGGCAACCGGGTGATCTCCCCGGGCACCTTCATGGACGCCCAGCCGATCCCCGGCACGCGGAACCAGGTCATCGCGGTGGCGACGAACCACAACGGCTCGTGCCGCGGGGGCATCGTGGCCATCGACCCGTCCAAGGGCGCCAACGCCCCGGAGGCCGTCCGAAACCTCACGCCCGAAATCAACATCTACGCCCATCGCGTAGGCGGCGGCCCGTGGGGCAACGGCATGCTCGACTGCCGCGTCAGGGGCCAGTACGAAAAGCCCTTCGCCCTGAGCCGCAACCGGTTCCTCGTCTCCAAGGGCGGCACCATCCAACTGCGCGACTTCGACGCCAACGCCATCTCGCTGGTCCATCCGGCCGACGGCATGGGGTTCTACAACCCGCAGCCGGTCTGCAAGACGCAGCGCCCGGCGCTGCTGGCCAGGTCCGCCCGGGTCATGGCGGCCCTGCCCGAGGACGGCAGCGTCTCGGGCGCCTGGGCCACGCTGTTCATGCAGGACGTCTACATCGGCCTCGAGCCGGACGTCAAGCGCGGCCAGATCAAGCAGATCGCCGTCGTGCAGGAGGTCGAAAAGAGCACCCACACCCCGCAGAACAACCGGCGCCCGGGCGGGCGAGGCATGCGGAACATCGCCGTCTTCGGGTTCCAGTTCCCGCTGGTCTCCTGCGGGGCGACGTACGCGGCCAAGAAGGTCTGGGGCTTTGCCGACGTGCAGGAAGACGGCAGCGCCGCGTTCAAGGTGCCCTCGGAGGTGCCGATCTACTTCCTGGCCCTCGACAAAGAAGGCCGCGCCATCCAACGCATGCGATCCTTCACCCACCTGATGCCGGGCGAGGTCCAGGGCTGCATCGGCTGCCACGCCGACCGCAACTCGGTGGCCTCGGGCGCCACGAAGATCATCGCCGTCCGCGGCAAGGACAAGCCGCAGGAACTGGAAAAGCCCGCCTGGGGCGTCAAGGGCTTCAGCTACGCCGAGGTCGTCCAGCCCGTGTTCGACAAACACTGCATCACGTGCCACAACGAGCGCGAGCAGCCCAACAACGTCGACCTGACCGGCGACATGACGGACTTCTTCAACGTCTCGTACGACATTCTCGGCCGCACCGGCACGCAGGCCGAGCGGAACTGGATCCGCCACGGGAGCCCCTCGGGCGCGAAGTACGACAAGGTGCGCGGGATGAGCCCGTACGTGGAGTGGATCTGGACGATCAACGGCGCCGGGCACAACACGCTGGAGATCGCCCCGCGGCGCTATGGCAGTCCGGCCAGCAAACTCGCCGAGATCATCCGCTCGGGCCACCTCGACAAGAAGGGCAAGCCCCGCGTCAACGTGCCCGACGCCGACCGCCGACGCGTCTACCTCTGGATGGACCTGAACGTCCCCTACTACGGCACGTCGTCGTCCAACCACAAGGCCCGCCTCGGCAGCCGACGCATGATGCCGCTTAATCTCGAATCCACGCTTAATGACGTGGTGGCCCGGCGGTGCATGTCGTGTCACAAGCGCGGCATCCCGCGGAAGTTCTACACGCGGGTGATGAAGCCGGAGAACAACAGTTTCCTGCTGGCCCCGCTGGCCAAGGACGCCGGCGGCACGCAAAAGTGCGGCAAGGCGATCTTCGCCTCGAAGGACGACACGGACTACCAGAAGATCCTGCGGACGTTCGCCCCGATCCACGACCTGCTCAAGCGGCGTCCCCGCGCCGACATGAAAAACTACCGCCACATCTGCGACTAGCCGGGGACGGGTCTTCCATGTTTAGCGGGCGAGCAACGCTCACCGCTCGTCGTCCGAACGGCAAGCGGCGGGCGTTGCCCGCCCGCTAAACACCGCCGAAGACAGACGCGGCGCCGGTCCAAAAGAACCCCCGGACGACCACGCTTGTGGCCGTCCGGGGGTGTTGCTTGTCAATCGCTGCGTCTGCGTCGCGTCGGCTGCAATCAGCCCCTGCGCCTGCGGCGGACGTACCGGCCGGGCCCGGCCAGGCTGAACGCCGCCGCACAGACGCTCATTGAGCCACTCGGCGAAAACCTGTAAGCTGGACTCCGCTCGGCAGAGCCACGAGGCGGCAGGACGGGAACGCGAGCGCGGAGCAGTGCGGACGAGACATCAAATCGCGACGCTGTCCATCGTTTCGGCGCTGGCCGCGGCGTGCGCGGTCTTCGGCGCCGCGGCGGGGGCGGCACAGACCGCTCGCCAGGCCCTGTGCCGGCGATTGGCCGACCAGTACGGGCTCAAGGAGATCGTCTTTGCCGAACGGGCCCACCGCGGCCGCGGCAAGGTCAGCGACGGACACTGGTACGCGAACTTCGGCTACTACGCCCGGTATCCGCACAAGAAGGCCTACGCCACCGGCGGGGCGCTGCGAAAACTCGACCTGAGCACCGGAAAGACCACCGTCCTGATCCGGGACGACGGCGGAACGTTCCGCGACCCGGCCGTCCACTACGACGGCAAGACCATCCTCTTCAGCTACCGCAAGGGCGGCACGGGGCCGTTCGGCCTGTACGAGATCCAGTCCGACGGCAGCCACCTGCGGCAACTGACGTCCGGCATCTACGACGATATCGAGCCGTGCTGGCTGCCCAACGACGCGATCATGTTCGTCAGCGGGCGGGCCCGGCGCTACGTCAACTGCTGGGTCACGCAGGTGGGCACGCTGTACACGTGCGACCGCAACGGCAAGAACATCCGGCAGATCTCGGCGAACATCGAGCACGACAACACCCCCTGCGTGCTGCCCGACGGGCGGGTGGTCTTTCAGCGGTGGGAGTACATC
>Ga0180432_10004971_pt1 | contig 17973 bp, 13 predicted proteins | sample SS_ome_10_FD_132414 | JGI IMG/M metagenome (GOLD analysis project Ga0180432, IMG submission 132414) | Hypersaline lake sediment archaeal communities from the Salton Sea, California, USA - SS_1_MS_2 metaG | ecosystem: Environmental > Aquatic > Non-marine Saline and Alkaline > Hypersaline >...
GCCGACTCGTCGATGCCCGGGTCCGGCGGGGTGAGTCCGGTCGTCCCGGAGTTCCAGATGGCGGTCGCACTGCGGGTGCCGCTGCCAATGCCCTGTTGAGATCCCATCGGGGAACGAAGTGGCTTCAATCTGTATTCGTATGCCGGCAATGGAACGACTTCCAGGATGGATGTTCCGGGCTTGGTCAGATTCAGCTCTGGAACTCGCCGACGAGCCTGGTGACGGTCTGTTTGGCGTCGCCGTAAAGCATGCGGGTGTTCTCGCGGAAGAAGAGGCTGTTCTGAAGGCCCGAGAAGCCGGGGCCCTGGCCGCGCTTCAGGCAGTAGACGGTCCTGGCCTCGTGGGCGAGAACGATGGGCATGCCGTAGATCGAGCAACTCTCGTCTTCGAGAGCGGCCGGATTCACGACGTCGTTGGCGCCGATGACGATCGCGACGTCCACCGTCGGCATGATCGGGTTGACCTGGTCCATCTCCTGGAGCAGTTCGTAGGGGACGTCGGCCTCGGCGAGCAGGACGTTCATGTGGCCCGGCATGCGGCCGGCCACGGGGTGGATTGCGAAGCGCACCTCGGCGCCGTTTTCCTCGAGCAATTCGGCGAGTTCCTTGACGGCGTGCTGGGCCTGCGCCACGGCCATTCCGTATCCGGGGATGAAGACGACGCTCTGGGCCGCCTCGAGCACATGGTAGGCGTCCTCGATGGTGGCGGGCTTCATTTCGCCCTCGACCGCCTTGGCCGACTGCGCGGCGGCGCCGAAACCGCTGAACAGGACGTGGGCGAGGGTGCGGTTCATGGCCTTGCACATGATGATGGTGAGGATCATGCCGGACGCGCCGACGAGACACCCGGCCACCACCAGGACGTTGTTGAGGATGATGAAGCCGGCCATCGCGGCGGCCACTCCGGAGAACGAGTTCAGCAGCGAGATCACCACCGGCATGTCGCCGCCGCCGATCGGAATGGTCATCAGCACGCCGTAAATCAAGGCCAGTGCCACCAGGACGATGCCCGCGACCTGCGAGAGGTCGCGGCCTTGATCCCAGACCATCAGGACCACTCCGGCCACCGCACCGAGGATCACCGTCACGTTGATGGCCTGCTGGCCCGGAAAGACCACCGCCTTGCTGCCGATCCTCCTCGAAAGCTTGCCGTAGGCCACGAGGCTCCCGGTGAAGGTCGTGCCACCGATCAGGACCGCGAGGCCGATGGCGGTCAGGGCGAACCACCCCGGCACCGTCACGCCGCTCTGCTGTTGCAGGGCTTGGAGGTAGGCGCCGATGTCGTTGTTGAGGCGGATCTTGGCGAATTCGGCGGCCCCGACGAGGAGAGACGCAATGCCGCCGAAGCCGTTGAAGAGGGCCACCATTTCCGGCATGCCGGTCATCCGGACGCGGGTCGCGGCGATGGCTCCGATCGTCCCGCCCACCAGCATCCCGGCCACCACCATCCACCACGACAGGCCGAAATACAGCAGGGTGGCCACCACTGCGATGAGCATTCCGGCCGCGGAAAGCTGGTTGCCGCGGCGGGCGGTGTCCGCCGAACCGAGCATCTTGATCCCGAAGATGAAAAGGATCGACGCCGCGATGTAGAGGAGGTTGATGAGGACGGCATTCATGACCGCGGTCCTTTCTTCCCTTCGTCCTTCTTCTTGAACATCGCGAGCATGCGGTCGGTGACCATGTATCCGCCGGCCACGTTGATGGTGGCGAAGACGACCGCCGCGAAGCCGATCCACTTCGCCGCTTCCGAGCCGCCGGCGTCCAGCGCCAGCAAGGCGCCCACGATGGTGATGCCGGAAATGGCGTTGGAGCCGCTCATCAGCGGCGTGTGAAGCTGCGAGGGGACTTTCGAGATCAGCTCGAAGCCGAGGAAGATCGCAAGGGTGAAGGCGAAGAGGAGAAGAAGAAGCGGGGCGAGTTCCATGTCAGAACGCGGAAAGCGGGTTGCAGGCGGTCAGTCTTCCTTGTCATCCTTGAACCGGGGATGCACGACCGCCCCGGCATGGGTGATGGTGCAGCCCGCAAGAATCTCGTCGTCAAAATCGAGTTGCAGATTCCCGGCCTCGGCGTCGAAGAAGTGTTCGATCCAACTGGCGACGTTCGAGGCGAACATCCGGGTGGCGTGACGGGCGACCGTCCCTTCAAGGCAGGCCGTGCCGATGATCCGGACCCCGTTGTCCGTGAGCACCTCCTGATCGACCACGGTTCCCGCGACGTTGCCTCCCGTTTCGGCGGCCAGATCGACGATCACGCTCCCGGGACGCATGCCGGCAACCATTTCCCCGGTCACGATGAGGGGCGCTTTCCGGCCGAAGACCTTGGCGGTGGTGACGACGAGATCGGATTTTGCGCAGACGCCCGCCATCGCCTTGCGCTGCATTTCGAGTTGTTCCTCGGTGAGGGCCCGGGCGTAGCCCTGCGCGGTGCGGCCGGTCTCGCCGAGGTCGACCTTGACGAACTTGGCGCCCAGCGAGGCGACCTGTTCTTCCACTTCGGGCCGCGTGTCGAAGGCCTCGACCCGCGCCCCCAGCCGCTTTGCGGTGGCAATGGCCTGCAGGCCCGCCACTCCGGCGCCGATCACGAAGACCCGCGCCGGCGGGAGCGTCCCGGCCGGCGTCATCATCATGGGAAGAACCACGGGCAGGCGGCCCGCCCCTTGAATGACGGCCGCGTATCCCGCCAAGCTCGCCTGGGAACTCAGGCCGTCCATCTTCTGCGCCAGCGTGGTGCGCGGAATCATCTCGATGCTCGCGGCGGTCACCCCGGCCATGGCAAAGGCCGCGATGAGTTCCGGTTGATTGAACGGGTCCATGAAGCTGAGATGCACCGCCCCCCGCTTCAGGCCGCCAACCTCCTCTGCGACGGGAGGGTGGACCCGCACCACGACGTCGGCCTCGCCCAGCGCCTTCTCGCGGTCCGTCACCACCTCGGCCCCGGCCTCCTCGTAGTCCGATCCCGGAATGCCGCTTCGTTCCCCCAGTCCCTCCTCGATCCGGACCCGGATGCCGAGGCCGGCAAGCCGCTGCACCGCCCCCGGGTCCAAGGCAGCGCGCCTCTCGGATTCCTTCCGTTCGCACGGCACATGGAGCAGCAGGTTGGCGCGGTCACTATCCGTCATACGCGTTGGGCCATGTGGCCGACAGGAGGTTGGCCAATCCCGGCCCCCCCTGAAACCCAAAATTCACCATTCCGGGAATAGATGCCTCCTCCTCCATGCCCTGAAACACCCCACCGAAACACGCCACCGCGCCCCGGAAACGCAAAACAAGCCCGGCAGGGTTCCGCAAGCATCCACCCTCCACCGCGCCGGCACGAGATCATTACCGGTGGGCGTCCACAACCGCGCGGAAGGCGCGGATGTGATCGGGAGAGGTTCCGCAGCATCCGCCGACGACGTTGACGCCCGCGTCGAGAAGGGCGGGCAAGTCCGCGGCCATTTCTTCGGGCGTCTGATTAAAGACGGTCGTGTCGTTCTCGATGACGGGGGCGCCGGCGTTGGGCTGCGCCATGACAGGAAGTTCGCAGGCCCCATGATAGATCTGCACGACCTGCCGGGCATAAGCCATGTCCATGCCGGTCCCACAGTTGAGACCCACCACGTGGGCGCCCCGCTCGACCGCAAACCCGGCGGCCTGCGCAGGATCGATTCCCATCATGGTCCGGAACCCGGCGCCATCGACGGTGACATCGAATGCGAGGGACGCGATGACGCAGGAGGCGCCGGCTTTCCGGGCGGCCTCGATGGCGAGGCCCAGTTCTTCGAACGAACACTGCGTTTCGACGATGACGGCGTCGGCGCCGGCTTCGACCAGGGCGAAAGCCTGCTCGTCGAGAGCCTCGCGCACGTCGTCTTCCGGCACCTCGCCGTAAGGTTCCATCATGCCCCCGAACGGACCGATGTCTCCGAGGACGAAGCCCTCCTTTTCGCCGAAGGCCTCCCGGGCGATCGCAACCGCGGCGGCGTTGATCTCGCCGGTCTTGTCCGCCAGGCCGTGCCGTTCGAGCGACAGGCGGCACCCTCCGAAGGTGTTTGTGATCAGACAATCCGAACCGGCCTCGACATAGCGTCGCTGGATGGCGAAGACCTTGTCGGGCCGGTCGAGGTTCCAGAGTTCGCCGCAGGCGCCCCGGCTCAACCCGGCGTCCATCAATTGCGTGCCCATTGCGCCGTCGGCGAGCAGCACCCGGTGACGGATGGTTTCGAGGAAGCCCTCGTTCATTTCTCCTCCCGGGGAATCTTCAATTTCATTCCGACGAAGATGCGATCGGGATTGCGGTAAAGCCGGGGATGCTGGCTCTTGTTGGCCTCCAGAATGGCTTGCTGGCTGACTTTATGCTGCTTGGCAATCCCGGAGAGGTTGTCCCCTTTCTTGACGACGTATTCCCTTGCCGGCCTGCCGGAGCCGGGTGGCGGCGGCGGGAGCACCCCGGGACCGTTCCCGTCCAGCGCGCTCCCGCCATTGTGCTCGGGCAGGGGAGGATCTTCCTCGTTTTCCGGTTCGTCGTTCGGGTCGTCGTCCCCGGGTTCTGCGGGAGGCGGGGTTTTCGAGTTTTCGGGGTTCCCGGTTCCGGCAGCAGGTGGCGCGAGTTCGGCCTTGATTCGCTTCTGTTGTTCTTTGCTCAGGCTTTCGAGGAGCTGGGAAATTTCGGCTTCCGGTCCTCCGACGCGGCCGAGAACGCGGATCATGCTCAGTCGCAGTTCGTCCCGTTCCCTTGTGGCCGCGGCCGCTGAGCGGGCCAGCTCCTTGAGACGGACGTCCGCTTCCTTCGCGGCTTGGTTCGACTCGGCGAGTCCGGGGCGAAGCGACGCGAGATCCTCTCTGAGTTCGGTGAGATCCTCTCCAAGTTGCGCGAGAGCCCGGTTGTGCTGGGCGAGGATTCGGGCGAGGTCGGGATTCTCGCCGTTTTCCCCTTCCGGAAGCGGCGGAAGGGTAGGGAATTCCACCTCCAGTCCTTCCATCTCCACCTTGAGTTGCGTCAATTCCGCGCGGGTCTGGACCGTCATGGCGAGAGCCGCGATGACGGCAGCCGCCAAGGCGGCCATAAGAACCCATGGTATCAGGCGCCAAACGATCGCCCGGGCGCCTATTCCCAGAATGCGGGCGGAACGAAACTTTCCGTGAGTGCGGCTGGCCTCCATCGCAGATTGACTCGAACCGAAATGTGCCGGATCACGCGACGAGTGTCTAGTGTCCGATCCCCTATGCGAAGAATTCTGAACTTCAAGGACTCTCCGGATCCTCGTCCGCCATCCGTTCCGAGACTTCCGAGACGACCGGATTGACCGCTTCGCGAGCGGATGAGGAACGGCCGGGGGCCTCCCGAGCCGCTTCCTTTCCATGCTCGATCTCGGTCAGGCCCACGATCCGGCGCGCCCCACCGCGACGCGTCGCGGCACTGTTCGGGTCGGGCGGGCGGCGGCCGGCGGGGAGAATGGTGCGGCCCCCGCGGCCGGCGCGGTGGGAGAGTCGAACCGCCTCCTGAGCGAGGCCGCCCTTGCCGGCCGGACCGGATTGCGAAGCCGACGGAGTGGGCGGAGGAGGACCCTCACCCCGCCGTTTCGGCGGCTCCGCTCCCGCCTTCCTGCCGGTCCCGGGCTCGGTTACCGAAGAAGCCGTCCCGCCCTCGCTCTCTCCGGGCGCGGGTGGTTCCTCGGGGGGCGGGCGCCCGGCGGGGGAGGGCGCGGATGCGCATGGCGCGCCTTCGCTTCGCCCTTCCTTTCGGAGCTTGGCATGGCGGATCGCCTTGGCTTCCGGCGTTGGCACCGTGGCCGGCTTCTCGCACACCGGGCACTCGATCGTATGACCGGCCCACCGGGGATCGCAGGAAAGCTTCTGCCCGCAACTCGAACAGAAGAACTTCACGGTCCGCACGTTTTCGGAGGCATGCTCCGCGGTTGATGGTTCACCCGGCACCACGGTCCGGCCCGCGCAACCCGGACATTCGAACTCCCGACCCCCGAAACTTGCAGGACTCGACAGCCTCTGCCCGCAGTGGGGACAGTCAAATTTGATGATCTTCTCGTGGCGCGAGGGATCGACAACCGGCGGACGGTCCGCCGCCGGGACCGTGTTGGGGGCCCGGCATGACGGACAGTCGATGCTCTCCCCGGGCCGCGCACCCCCGCTCGAAAGCAGTTCCCCGCACTGATTGCAATGGAACTCGAGGCCCGGCTTCTTGTCGCTGCTGGAATCCATAAGCGTCGTTCCTCACTGGGAAACCGGACGCTAGCACACCTCTCTCCCGCCCGAAGCAAAAAAGGCCCGCCTCGTCCACCCAAGCCTCCCACCTTCAGGGCGCAAGCATGTACCTGAGCCGATAATAGCACCGTCCGGAAACCGGCGGCGAGGGATCGCTCCAATCGAGCATCTCTTCCGTCGCCGTCACCGTGGCGGCTTCCTCCCAAAACGCGCAGTCGACGCTCCGCTCGATCACATACGACCTCCCCGGAACCAGATCGCCAAGCCGCAATTCCGTCCGCGAGCGCGCCGCGACCCGAGGCCCCGGAACGAGGTCCAGCCTCCATGCCATCGCCACCTCGACCGCACGATCCGCCAAGACCCGCACCGCGTAGGTCCCGGGCCCCAATTCCCTGCGGTAGAGATGCTCGACGTTGTCCACTCCGCTCCGGCTCTCCTGCAAGCACCCCGCCGATGACTCGACAAGTTCGAGATTCACATCCGCCAGCGGCAGCGGCTCGTACCCTCCGTCCACGAACTCGAGTTGCCGGTTCCAGGTGGCGATGACGGACAGCTCCCGCCCCTCCATCCCGCGCGGAACCTTGAAGATCCACTCGCGACACCCGGCCCCTTCCTGTGCCAGCAGGTGCCACCCGCATCCCGCAAAGAAACCCGGCCCGCAATCGCCCCCCTCGAGAATCCGAAAACTCTGATAGAGGTTCGCCTCGCCCGCTCCAAACACCTCGTCCAGGGGCCGCTCCGGAGTCCGGTCCCACCCCGGGAATTCCTCCTTCGTCGCGCCCGCCAGCAGCAAGGCTTTCAGCACCTCCGGCCGCCGAGCCCCGGCCGGCGCCGCGCCCCGCAAAACCGCCGCAAGAGAGGCCGCACCCCCCGTCGCCCAACTGGTCGCCCCAAACGGCAAAACCAGCTCCGGCTTCACCCGCCCCGCACCGTCCACCGTCGCAGGAGAGGGACCCGCAGCGTGATTCCCGCTCGTCAAGCCCACCGACACGCCGTTGTAGGCGCAAACCAACGCCTCCGGCAGCGGACTGGCGGATCCGTTCAAGGTCGCCGCCACCGGCAGGAATCCGGACGCGTTCACCCCATGGTCCAGCGCCCGCAACTCGGCGTTATACGCCCCCGTGCTCACGAAGGCCGCGCTCAGAATGTCCACCTCCACCGGCGCCACCTCCTTCCCCGGAACCCCCAGAACCTTCCGGTAAAGATCCGTCGCCGCCCAACAACGAACGTCCCGAACCCCGGCCGCCACGCTGCTCACCTTCCCGTAAAACAACCGCCCCACCGTCCGGGCATGTGTGCCAACCGTCGAAATCCCCGTCAGATCCACAAACACTTTCCCCCCAAATTCCGAACCCGTCCCCTCCCCGGGACTGTGCGGCAAATAACGAAAACCTCCCTCCAGAACCTCCGCCTGACCAACCACCGTCGACCCCCCGTCCGGCAAACCCGCCTCCCCGCAATACGCCGCCAAATCCTCCCATCCACACTCCGTCCGCCAGTCGCCAAATACCGCCGGACTGAACATCAACAGCCCTCCAGCCACCATGATCCACGCCGTGTCGCCGTTCGTTGGGTGCATGAGCAGATGAACTCTGCCCCCGCAACCCGCTCGACCTTCGATTACTATGAAATATATAATCTAGCAAACTATTTTTCGCATATTTGATTAAGTTATATTAACTATATGGCTACATTAACTAATTGCGGGGCAGGCGAGCGTCCTTGTGGAGTGCGGTGGCAAGAGCAGCAGCTTGCCCGTCGCAGCCCGCAGCCGTTCGACAGGCTCAGGCCCTGAGCTGCGTCGAAGGGGGCGAAGCCGGGCGACACCGCTTTGGAATGGTCATGCGCGCCGCCTTCGCCCCAAAGCGCCGTCGCCGTTCGCTGAGGCTCGCTCTGCCCGCGCACTCCAGAGGCGCCCCCGTGTGGAGTGCGGTGGCAAGCGACGCAGGAGCGCGACACCGCTTTCGAACGCTCTCACGGGTTGCTCATCCGTCATCGTCGCCCGTCATCGTTTGCCGAAACGGCAGCTCGCAAAACTTGACGCGTTTGTGGCGACTTCTGAATTTGACGGACCACTATCCGAACAAGGCGGCGGCCTCGCCGGGCTTGGGGAAGCGTCCGCTCTGTTGCTTGCTGTAGAGGATCTTTCCGGAGCGGCGGATCTCGAAGATCCCGCCGCCGCCGGCGACGAGTTTCACGGTGTTGCCGGTTGCTTTCTCTATTTCAGCCGAGACACGCTCGGCCTCCGGGAGAAAGTTTCATTGCTCGCAGTATTCGATCTCGATGGCCATGCGCCAAGGATGCATCTCCGGGGCGGTCTGTCAGCTCCGGAATCCAAAAACGGGCCCCCGGCCGTCAGATGAAAAAGCCGCGCCCCCCGGACGGGACGCGGCTCGCGAAAGACATCAGGATGCGCGACGCCGGATCAGGCGACCATGTCTTTGAGATTCTTGAGCGGGCGCACCTTGACGACGTTCCGGGCCGGCTTTGCGGCCACCTCCATCATCTCTCCCGGCCGGAAGGGATTCGGACGCGTGGTGGCCTTCGTGGCCGGCTTGCGCTGGACCACGATCTTGCACAATCCGGGAATCGTGAATTGGCCCGGTCCCCGGCGGCTCACCCCCTTCTTGATTTCCGCTGAGAGCGCGTCGAACACGGCGGCCACATCCTTGCGGGTCAAGCTGGTCGTTTCGGCGATGTTGTTCAGGATTTCAGTTTTGGTTGCTGGTTTCTTGTCGGCCATGAATTCGGATTGGTTATGATTCTTGTTACGAGGCGACTTTCGCGTGGAAAAAGCATGATTTAAGCGGCCCTCAGTCAAGCGTTTCCGCTGATTCAGCGCATTTCGTTGTCCGCGAAGTCCCACGGCGATAGTCGTATTTTTCCACAATGCTTCATGACGCGGCATTATTTGGGCCTGTTTATTAGAGGTTCCGGGGTCGCGCGCGAACCATCAGGGGAGTCCTCTTGAAGAACCGAAGACGGCCATCAGGCGTTCTTGCGCGGTCTGCATGTATTCGCCCGCGACGAGGAACGCCGTATGCAACAGCACCATGGCACGATTGCGAGCGCACCGGTGTATCAGCTTGCCCACCATGCGTCTCGGATTTGGCCGGAAGAAATACAAAGGTTGACAGCGCGCCGAAGCGGGATCTTCGCACCGGGTCTCACGGAATCTGAAAGCCCGAAATCCTTGACGGGTCCGTTCCGATGGTCAGAAAGGAATCCTCCGCCGGCGCCGCAGCGCGCCCGAGCTTCCAAGCTCGCAAACCATGGACGAAGCCCCCTCGCACGTCACCACGGAACTGCTCGACCGGGTCAGGAGTGGCGACGAGGAGGCCGCTACTACAAGGTAGTGCGATCGGAGAGTCCGTGATATTGTCCTGAGAACAAGCACCGAACCCCCTTCCCGACGTGACCATCCCCCGTGATTCGGCCCCCGAGAACAATCCCTTCCCTTGGCCCTCCCGTTTCCGTTTCAACGGTGGCTCGATGATTCCTCGCGCGGTGCGGCGATGCGCGGGCTGCGCGCTTTTCCTCGTCCTCGCTGCGGCGCCCGTACCGGCAGGGGCGCAGGAGTCCCTCGCCGACTTGCTGGACCAGCCCGGGGCGAATCTTCGCGACCCCGCCGCACGGGCCCGGGTGGTGGCGTGGGCGCGGCAGATCGAGGACCAGCGGCGGGCCCGGGCACGGGAACAGGCGGCCGCCTTGGGCCTTCCCCTGCGGGTCCGGCAGCCGGACGGAACGGTGCAGGAGATCGTCGATTTCATGGATGGCGAGCCGGTCTACTTCACCACCCACAATGCCAACGCCGCCATCTCGACCGCGGCGAATCTTGCCCGGTCCAGCTACGCGATCGACGGCAACGGCGTCACCATCGGCATGTGGGACGGCGGCGCCGGGCGCGCGTCCCACCAGGAATTCGGGGGGAGAATGGTGGTCAAGGACGGGGCGGCCTCGATCGATCACGCCACCCACGTCGGGGGCACCCTCATCGCGGCAGGGGTGGTCGGCAGCGCAAGGGGGATGTCGCCCGCCGGCACGGTCGACAGCTACGACTGGAACAACGACACCTCCGAGATGGCGTCCCGCGGCGCCACCGGTCCCGGCCAGGCCGGCATGCTCTACCTCTCGAATCATAGCTACGGAATCGTCAGCGGCTGGAGATACGTGAACGACGGCACGCGGGTCTGGGAATGGTACGGGAACGGCACCGACAGCAACGCCATCGAGGAGGATTTCGGACGCTACAACAGCTACGCCCGCGATCAGGATTCCCTGGCCTGCAACGCGCCCTATTACCTGATCTTCCGCAGCGCCGGCAACGAGCGCGACAACAACCCCTCCACCGGCCAGAACGTGACGCTGTCGCCCGGCAGTTCCACCGTGGTCTCATACGACCCGGCTTCCCATCCGCCCGGCGACGGCGTGTATCGCGGGGGCTTCGAGACCATCGCGTTCTCCGCGCTGGGCAAAAACGTCCTCACGGTGGGGGCGGTCAACGACGCCGTGACCAGCGGCACGCGCGACCCGTCCAAGGCGACCCTCGCGTCGTTCTCGTCGTGGGGGCCGACCGACGACGGCCGCATCAAGCCCGATGTGGTGGCGAACGGGGTCGGGCTCTATTCCCCGCTCAACGGAAGCGATTCTTCCTACGGGAGCTATAGTGGGACGAGCATGTCGACCCCGAACGCGGCGGGCTCGGCGGCCCTGCTGATCGAGCACTACGCCACCCTGTTTTCCGGGGGGGCGATGCGCTCCGCCACGCTGAAGGGCCTCCTGATCCACACCGCCGACGACCGGGGCAATGGGGGGCCGGACTACAAGTTCGGCTGGGGGCTGGTGGACACGCTGGCCGCGGCGGACCTGCTGTCCGACCACGAGGCCTATCCTGACAAGCAACGGCTCGCCGAGGACGAGCTCACCACCAGCGTGACGAGCCGCTCCTACCCCTTCGTCTGGGACGGCGTGTCGCCGATCCGGGCCACCTTGTGCTGGACCGACCCGCCCGGCAACGCCGCCAGCACTTCCGATCTGCGTTCTCCCCGCCTCGTCAACAACCTCGATCTCAAGGTCATCGCCCCGGGCGGCGCGGAGTATTTCCCGTATGTGATGCCCTTCGTGGGGAACTGGTCGCAGGCGTCCATGGATTCCCCCGCCACCACGGGATTGAACAACACCGACAACGTCGAGCAGGTCTACGTCGCTGCGCCGCCCGCCGCCGGAACCTACCAGATAGTGGTCAGTTTCTCCGGCAGTCTCACCGACAACAGCCAGGAATACTCGCTGCTGTTGTCCGGATCCGCGGATGAGCCGCCGCCTCCCCCGCCCTTGACGATCAGCGCCGTCAGCCCGGCCAGCGCGTTGCCGGGGCCGGTCACGCTCGAGCTCAGCGGGACGGGGTTCCAATCGGACACCGCCGTCAAACTAACCCGGACGGGTTACTCCGACCTCAGTGCCGGCAGCGTCACCATGGTCGGGGAGACCCTCGTTTGCGACTTCGATCTCGCCGCGGCCGCCGCCGGCCTGTGGGATGTGGTGGCCACCAACCCGGACAGCGAGACATACACCCTGCCCGACGCCTTCACGCTGATCGGAGCAATCTGGAGCGAAAGCTTCGACGGCAGTTCGGCGCCGTCCGGGTGGACCTCGCAGGCCGCCTTCGGCTCCAACAGCTGGACGATCACGACCGCGCGGAGTCACTCGCCAACGAAGTCCTACTTCGCCCCGGCGCCGTCCTCGAAGACGACCGCCCACCTCTCCTCGCCGGGGATCCCCATTCCCTCGGGGGCGACCGACCTGCAGCTGAAATTCTGGCACCACTTCGACCTCGAAAGCGGCTGGGATGGCGGCCGGATCGGGTTTTCCCTCGACGGCGGATCGTCCTGGTTCGATGTCGAGGACTCCGGCTCCGGCGCCGCCTTCGCGAGCAACGGATACAACACGACGATCTTTGCGCGCGGAAAACCAACCGATCGCAGCGAGTTCGAGGATCAACGAGCGTGGTCCGGCAGCAGCAACGGCTTCCTTGAAACGATCGTCAACCTCACCGACACGGCCAAGTATGCCGGCCGGACGCTGCAGGTCCGCTGGAGCATCGCCACCAACCAGGGATCATCGAGCCCCGGTTGGTATGTCGATTCGGTCGCCTTGGTGGGCGGCGGCGACATCGGCAACCAGCCCCCGACGATTCTCTCCAACGCCGATTCCTCGTCGACCGAGACGGAGACCGACCTGACGGACGGCACGGTCTACGAGGTCGTGCGGGGGGCTGTGGTGAATCTCACCGTCACCGCCACCGACGACGGCGGAGAAGCCGGACTCACCTATGCCTGGTCGGTGTCCGACGGCCCCGGGGCGGCGGTTTTCTTCTCACCCAACGGCAACAATGCCGCCAAACTGAGCACGGCGAGCTTCGAGGCGCTGGGCGATTATCGCCTCTCGGTCGCCGTGAGCGATCCGGAGGGCCTCACCGTAAGCAGCGATGTGAACGTGCGGGTGGTGCAGCAGGACACCAGCCTGGCGGTCACGCCCGAAGTGGTGAGTCTCGTGGTCGGATCCTCCCAAGCGTTCTCCGCGACCATGCTCGACCAGTTCGGCAATCCCATGGCGAGTCAACCCTCAACCGTCAACTGGACCGCCAATGGCGGCGGGTCGATCGATATGGCGGGCGTCTTCACCGCCACCAACGCCGGGGGGCCCTTCGTCGTTGCCGCCAACACCACCATCGACAGCACCGACTTCACCGGCAATGCCAATGTCACGGTCAACCCCGCTCCCGCCACCGTCACCCTGGGCGACCTCGCCCAGACCTACGACGGCTCGCCGAAACCCGTGAGCGTCACCACCGACCCGGCCGGCCTCGCGGCCGGCGTGACCTACGACGGCTCTTCCACCATCCCGACCGACGCCGGCAGTTACGCCGTCCTCGCCACCGTCACGGACCCGAACTACCAAGGCGATGCCGCCGACACGCTCATGATCGCGAAGGCGACGGCAACCGTCATCCTCGGCAATCTCGCCCAAACCTGCGACGGCTCGCCGAAACCGGTAAGCGTCACCACCACCCCAACCGGCCTCGCGGTGGACGTGACCTACGATGGCTCACCGGCCGTCCCGGCCGCGACCGGCAGCTACGCCGTCGTCGCCACCGTCACGGCGTCGAATTACCAAGGCGGCGCCTCGGACACGCTCGTCATCTCGCCGCAGGACTTCGCCTTCTGGCAGGATCAGCACTTCACGGAACTCGAACAGGGGAGCGGCCTCGCCGATCCCACCAATGACGCCGATCTCGACGGCCTTTTGAACCTTCTCGAATACGCGCTCGGGACGAACCCCCGATCGCCCGACTCCGCCGGGATCGAGGCCGTGGTGCAGCAGGACGGGATGGGCGTCAAACGCCTCAGCCTCGTCTTCTCCCGGCCCGCCGGGCGGCCCGATCTCGAATACGTGGTGCAAGCGGCCAACCTCCCCGACGCTCCGACATGGGAGACCGTCACCGATCTCACCGTCACTCCCGACGACCCGCCCGAGACCGAAACGGTGACGGCATGGGATCCCCTGCCCCACGGCCTCGCCGCCCAACGCTTCATGCGGCTCCGCGTCTCCCTCGTCCCGGCCGCCAACTGATTCGCCGGACCCCCACAGGTCCGGGATGCGCGACGGACCGCCACGGCGATGGTCCCGCCGGAGCTCCGCGGCACTCCCGGCAGAATTCCCCGCTTCCAGATTGACACAATTTATCAGGAAAATATAATTTCTTATCTTCTTTAATAATCGCAACGGGCGCCTTGGGAGGGCTTGCCGGACTTTGGGAGACCCATCTGAATGCGGACCGGGCTTCCGGCTGGAGACGCCATGAGCAAAAAGCCAAGGAACGAGCGCTTCTCGCGAATCCTCTTCATCGCCTCGGCGGCCTTTTTGTTGTTTGGCTACGGGGTGGCGGTCGGGGAATTCCGGATCTTCCCCTACCGGGTGCTTGCGATGGCGCGGGACGGGTTCACGGAGTTGGGAACGCAGGTGATGGCCCGCGGACCGGTCCGGATGCGTGCCATGGTCGAGCACGCCTGGTATTACGAGGAGGTCGAGAATCCCGGCCCCCTTCCCCCCTCTCCCACCAAAGAGGCCCACCCGGGATTGAACCTCGTCACAAGGATCGGGCCCGGCCTGGAACTCTCGGCGAGCATCATCGCGATGAACGGTCGCGTCGTGCAGTCGTGGGACACCGACTGGTTCCGGATCTGGCCCGACGCCGCGCACCTCCCGAAGCGGCTCGTTCCGAAATCGCGTCCCGGAACCCACGTGCACGGCGCGGTGGTGCTGAGCGATGGCGACCTCGTCTTCAACTTCGAGCACCTCGGGTTGGTCCGCCTCGATCGCGCCGGCGAGGTGGTCTGGAGGCTTCCCTACCGGACTCATCATTCGGTACACCTGCAGGACGGCGGCAACCTCTGGGTGTGCGGCCAGGAGTTGCGCACCGAGCCGGATTCGCGGTTTCCACACCGGCCGGTCCCCTTCGACGAATACACCCTCCTCGAGGTGTCCCCGGAGGGCGGTATCGTCGAGAAGTGGTCGGTCCCCGGCCTCCTGCACGAGAACGGCATGGACGGAATCCTCCACCTGTCCGCAGCAGCCCCCCACCCCAGCGTCCTCAACGACGTCCTCCACCTGAACGATGTCGAGCCGTTTCCCGCTTCGATGGAGGAGGATTTCTTCGAGCACGGCGACGTCCTCGTCTCGCTGCGCAACGTCAACACCGTCTTCGTGTTCAACCGCGACACCCGCCGCATCAAGTTTTCGTGCACCGGCTGGTTCGTGGCGCAGCACGACCCGGACTTCGTGGATGGGAACACTTTTTCCGTCTTCGACAACAACCATGTGCCGAACCAACACCCCGCACGGAGCCGCATCGTGATGGTTTCCGCCCGCGAACGGACGACGGAAGTATTCTTCGAGGGAAGCCCTTCGATGCCGTTCCATACGTCCATCATGGGCAAACACCAGTGGCTGCCGAACGGCAACCTCCTCGTCACCGAATCCTGCCGGGGACGGGCCTTCGAACTCACCCCGGAGAAAAAAATCGCCTGGGAATACCACAACTACGTCGATGAAAGGACCGTCGGCGTGGTCGAGCAGGTCGAGCGACTGCCCTCCGGCTACGGCGGCTATGCGGCCTCCCGCTGAACCCTCAACCCACCAGATGACATGATCCTACAGGCAACCGCATTCCACTCCGGCGCGATGCTTCCCCTCTTGCAGGACTCCCTCCGCCTCGGCGAACTCCTCGGCTACATCGGACCCGGGGCCGGCCTCTCCGCGGTCGGCGCCTTCCTCGCGGTGATTGCCGCCGTCTTCGTGGCGCTCTTCGGCTTTGTCTGGTACCCGGTGAAGCGCTTGCTGCGAAAGCGGCGCAAGGCGGATGAGGCCCGTCCGGTGCAATCCACGGAATGATGCACTGGCTCGGCGCACTCTACCTGCTCGGCTCGTTTGCCATTTTCGTGCGGGCCTTCGGGCTCGTCGAAAAGAGCCGGAAAGTCGTCGCCGTCACCGGAAGCTCGCTTGCCCTGATCCGCAATCCGGCACTCGACGACGAACAGAAGGAAGCCGCCCTTCGACGCGATGCGCTTCTCCTGTTCCGCTTGTTTTTCGTTCTCGCCTTGGGCGGGGCGGCCGCCCTTCTGGTCCCGGCGGCGTTGATCTGGTCCGGCGACCAATTCGGGGTCGTGTCGCTCGAGGCGGTCCTCAGGACGACGGTCTCGCCGACGTTCCTGATCGGCGGAACATTGCTGGCGTTTGTCGTGTTCTCCCCGCGCCACAGGCGGCGCGGCGGCAAATCGCCCTACACGTCCACCGAGCGGCTTCTGCATCGTCTCGCCTTCGGGACGCGGCCGGCGCAGGTGGCGGTCGCGGACCTCGAGGACCGCCTTTTCGCCAAGGAACTCGCGCCCCTTGAAACCGATCGTCCGGTCTTCATCACGGCCCTTCCGCGCGCCGGGACCACCCTCCTGCTGGAGTGCTGCGCGAGGCTTCCGGAGTTCGCCACCCACTCCTACCGGGACATGCCGTTCGTGCTCACGCCATGCCTTTGGAGCCGCTTCGCGTCACGCTTCCGACAAAACGGCGAGATGAAGGAACGCGCGCACGGCGACGGCATGCAAGTCAGCCCGGACAGTCCGGAGGCGTTCGAGGAGCTCTTGTGGATGGCCTTCTGGAGGAAGCATTACCGCCACGACCGGATTGTCCCTTGGCAGCCCGAAAACCGGGACGAGTTCGACGACTTCCTCCGCAACCACATGCGCAAGATCATTTTCCTGCGGAGAGGCCCAGCGGCTCCCGCGCGCTACCTTTCCAAGAACAACGCCAACATCGCTCGGGTCGGATACCTGCGGCTTCTGTTTCCCCAAGCCCTCTTGATCGTTCCTTTCCGCGATCCGCTCCAGCACGCCGCTTCCCTGTGGCGGCAGCACCGGCGCTTCAAGGCCATCCATGCCGAGGACCGCTTCGCCGCCGACTACATGAAAGGCGTCGGCCACTTCGAATTCGGGGCCAACCTCCGCCCGATCGATTTCGACGGGTGGCTCGACCGGCGGACCTCCGAAGACCCCAACGGTCTGCCCTTCTGGATCGAGTATTGGATCGTCGCCTACCGATCTCTCCTCGAAGGGAGCGGACGACGGCCGGTTTTCCTCGATTTCGACGCGTTGTGCAGAGCGCCCGGGCCGGGCTTGGGAGCGTTTGCGCACGCCGCGCAGGTTCGCCATGCCGGCGCCATGGCAGAGGCAGCCCGGGCCATTCGCCCTCCGAGGCCCCACGAAGTCGACCACGGCCCTATTCCTCCGGCGCTTCTGGCACAAGCGGCCGAAACTCACGCCCGCCTCGTGCGGATCGCCGCAAATCGATCATGACTGCCGCGCAGGCCGGGTCCTTCCGGTCAGTTGGCGGGTCTCCCTCCCGCTGCCGCCGCTCAGCGGCCGAAAACTGCGGCGCCGGACGGACCGATTTTCGTTTTTTTTGCAACCCGCTGCCCATTGGACACGTCAAACCTAACGGGTGGGGGAGCAAGGCAGCGGAATTGCTCCCGAAATGACTCTGTTTGTCCTGAAATGTTGAAAATCCTGAACCCCGTTTGTAGGCACATTCACTAGAAGACGACGCGTCGTTTTCCCGATTTTGCACTCCGGGGGACGTCTATCTCTTCCTTGGCGACGGAAACGGCAGTTTCGCCAACCAAGGCGTCGTGATCAATCAGCCCTACCACGATGCCTACGCCCTCACCGCGGGCGACTTCAACAACGACGACAACATTGACATGATCGTCGTGCAGACGGGCGGATTCGGCTCCACCAACGACGGAAACCTCAACCTCTATCTCGGGAACGGGAACGGGACATTCGTCGTATCGACCACATCTCCCATCGGCAACGCCGGCGTGGACGCCATCAGCCTTGCGTCCGGCGACGTCGACGGAGACGGCGACCTCGACCTCGTGAGCGGCGACCGCATCGCCTTTAGCGGTGACACGGCCGACGTCATCCTGTGGCGCAACCAATTTGCAGAGGGCAGCCCGCTCGTGTTCAGCTCCGAGGTCCTCATCCAGGGACAGGGCGGCACGCCCGACCCGAACAAGCCTCCCTATTTTCCTCCCTCGGGATACCTGCACGCCTATGGCCTGGCCTTGGGCGATCTCACCGGAGATGGATTGCCGGAACTTCTGGTGGGAGACAAGGCCCACTACCTTTACATCTACGAGAATAGCGGGGGCGCCACCTTCA
>Ga0180432_10004972_pt1 | contig 17966 bp, 12 predicted proteins | sample SS_ome_10_FD_132414 | JGI IMG/M metagenome (GOLD analysis project Ga0180432, IMG submission 132414) | Hypersaline lake sediment archaeal communities from the Salton Sea, California, USA - SS_1_MS_2 metaG | ecosystem: Environmental > Aquatic > Non-marine Saline and Alkaline > Hypersaline >...
CAACAGACCCCCGACGGGGGGTTCATCATGTCCGGGGCGCGCGACCGAAACGTCTACACACCCTGGATGGGGAAGGTCTATCAACTGAAGATCGACGCCGAGGGCACGGAGGAGTGGAGCGAGACGCACGGCATCGAAAACTACGAGAACGTCGGCCAGTTCATTCAGCAAACCACCGACGGGGGATACATCATCACCGGGTTCACGGGCTACACGTACCACATCGATGCCTACGTCGTGCGGACCGACTCCCAGGGGCGGCCCGCTTGGACCTGCGTGTTGGGTGAGTTCGATTACTACGACAACAGCCTGTGTGTGCGGCAGACCACTGATGGCGGCTTCGTCATCACCGGCTGGACCGGATCCTATGGTGCCGCCGGGACCGATCTATGGCTGATCAAGCTCGATGAGCGCGGCAACACCGAGTGGAAACGAACCTACGGCGGCGCCGAGCTGGACGGTGGAGACTGCATCAGCTTGACCTCCGACGGCGGATTCATCCTGACCGGCGTCACCTGCTCTTACGGCTCCGGCGGCAATGGCGACTTGTGGCTTGTCAAGACCGACTCCCTCGGGACCGAGGAGTGGACCGCGACCTTCGGCGGCCCCTATCACGACGCCGGCAAGAGCGTTCTGCAGACCGCCGACGGCGGCTACATCATCACCGGGAGCACGAGCTCCTTGGGCGCCGGGAACGCCGACGTCTGGCTGATCAAGACCGATTCTCAGGGCAACGAGGAGTGGTCGCAGACCTTCGGCGGGAGTGCCTATGACGAGGGCAGGAGCGTCGTCCAGACTGCCGACGGCGGCTACTTCATTACCGGGGATTACACCGATCCCGAACACGAGGACATCGAGCTCTACATGATCAAGACCGACGCCGCGGGCGTGGAGGAGTGGAGCTACATCATCGATCACGGAAACCTGACCGACTCGGGAAGCTACGGGATCCAGACCACTGACGGCGGCTACATCGTCACCGGGGAAACCGGCGAGTACAATCTGGCCGCGGTGGACGCACTGATCATCAAGCTGGAGGGATCGAACTCGCCTCCCTATCTTCCGAATCACCCCGAACCCGAGGATGGCGCCGAGGAGGTTGATGTCCATGCCACTCTCAGCTGGACGGGTGGAGATCCGGATGGAGATGCCGTGACGTACGATGTCTACTTCGGGACCAGTCCCGAGCCTCCTCTTGTTCAGGAGGATCTACCCGATTCGCTCTACACACCCGGAATGCTCGACCCTCACACGCAGTTCTTCTGGAAGATCGTCGCGGCGGACATCTACGAGGCCAAGACGGAAGGCCCGGTCTGGACATTCACCACGGGAGGCTCCGCCTCGATGCCCGAGCCGGGCCATCTCGCCGGGACCGGGATTCGATGGCATCGAAGCCACCCGAATCCCTTTGGCGCCGACACCCAGATCGCGTTTGCCCTGAGTGAGCCGTTGCCGACGACGGTTCACATCTGCGACATCACCGGCCAGCGGATCCGCACCCTGCTCGCCGGCCGCGTCTGCCCGGCGGGGACGCAGCAGCTCGCGTGGGATGGTCGAGATGACGGGGGGCATGCGGTGGGTTCGGGCGTCTACTTCTACGAGGTGAACGCCGGTGCGCATGCGGCCGGGGCCAAAATCATGCTGCTCCGATGATCACGCGCGAGGTTGCCCAGGCTTTTCAGGGCACGGGCACCGTGAACACGGAAACCTGCCCTGAGTCGGTCACCATGAAGTAGAGCATCCCCCCATGCTCGCGGATGCGGCAGTCGGCGAGATCGAATTCGCCCTCCACCTCGTAGAAGCCAAGCTCCTCGCCGGTCGGGGCAAGGCAGACGAGCCCGGTCCGCTCTTGGCTCATCAAGTGAATCCAGATCAGGCCGCTCTCTCCGACGCAGAGCTGGTGGACGAGCTGATAGTGTTTCGGGACATGCAGAAAGAGCGGCGGCCTGGTTCGCGACTTCTTCTCCTGGAGCCGGGCGCGCTCGTCCTCGGGGTACGGGATGGGCGTGTAGGTCCTCTCGACGATGGCGCGTGACTGCCCCGCATCATAGATGTGCAGGCGGAATCGGTCCGAGGCCATCCAGGCGATTCGCCCGTCGGATAGGAAGTCATAGTGGTAGGAGCGGGCCTGAATGGGATTGAGAAAGAACACATCCCCGGGCTCTATCTCGGGGAAGAACTCGCGCACGTCGTGCTCAGCCAATCGCACGATCTCCGCTCCGGACGGATCGCGGAGGGTGAGGACTACCTTGAGCTCATCCTCCAGGATCTGCTCGCCCACGAAGCGCCCGTCGGTCCCCAGCCGCGGCAGATCGCAAATGACGCTCGTGGGACGCCGGGTCCGCTTCTGAAGTTCGCCATTCAATGCGAAGGTCGCTACCCCGTCGGCATCCAGGGCGAATAGCTGATCGCCCGTCACCCGGATCGTGGTCAAGTGTGCGAAAAGCAGGCTTCCATCGCGGGCGGTACCGAACGTCACGATATGCGATCCCTTCGGGTCGTACTTCCGAATCCGATACTCATCGTAGTCGAAGATGTAGAGGTTGCCCTCGGCATCGACAGTGAAGTCGCGGGGTGCCGGTATGACGTAGTTTGGATCCTCCGTTCCTCCCGGGAAGAGCGGCGTGGGCTGGAGTGTCGTCGCCCCGGCGGACGCGGCAACGAGAAGCAAACCCCCGGCAAACCAGAGTCGAACGAGCGGCATGAACATCGGACCTCCAGAGATTCGAGTAGGTCGGGGGAGACAACTATGGTACAAAAGTACCATGATGAGGTTTCAGCTGACAAGATGTCTCTTCACGCCGCGGCTCCTCTACTTCGTGAGGTCAGGCAGCCGGCTACGCAGTTCCCAGAGCGGCGGAGGGTCCTCGACCTCCCACCATCTCTGACCCTTTCGTTGGAGGTAGATCAGCTGATTGCCGTGGGCCTCTTCGACCATCGGCCCTCTGCCGCGCTCGGGCCGATGCACAAACGCGATTCGTCCGCCCGGTTCCGACTCCCTGACCCACGGATCGGTGACGCCGATGAGGAAAACGAGGGGAAGTAGAATGAGGAACGGCGTGGTCCGTCGCCGCGCCCGTCTGACGGGCGGCCGAGGCCTCAATACGCCGATCACCCGGGCTTTCACGGTGCCGCTTCCTCGCAACCCCGCGAGCGGACCTGGGAGCCTCCCACTCGACCCGGCCGCGCTGCGGAGAAGGACGGCCGCGTAGTCGGATGGCCGGATGCCGTGGGCGAGCACGGCGCCATCGCACGCCACCTCTTGATGCTGAACAAACGCACGGTAGACGACATGGGCCAGGGGGTTGATCCAGTTGAGACAGCAGACCCACTGCGCCAGGGACCTCCAGCCAAGATCTCGCCGCTTCAGGTGCATCAATTCATGGAGGAGAACCGGCTTCAGCTCACGGATCGGCCAGCGGAGCATTTCGGCTGGCAGGAGAATCACGGGGTGCGATCCTCCGATCGCCGACGGTCCCGGGACTCGCGGGCTCACCCGAAGAGCAACCCGGCGGTTGTATCCCACATCGCGCGCCGCGCGGTCCAATCCCCGGAGCACTCCGGGGGCGCGGACCGTTCGGGATGTCCTCCGCAGGCGATGGGCGGTGACGTAGCCCAGTCCGATCCAGATCGCCGCCGCGCCGATTCCCGTCAAGTAGACCCAGACGGCGGCGGCGAGCACTGAGGGGGCGACATCGAATGTGCGAGCATGCGTACCCGTTGAGATCAGGAAGTCGTGGCTGGGAACCTCGAGCACGGGCAGGTGCAACGCCGGGAGGCTGAAGTGCAACCACGGAAGGAGGAGTAGGCCGATCAGGGTGGCCGCCAGAACCGGGCGCGGGTCGAGGACTCCCGCTCTACGCACCCCCCGGAGACCTGCCGCGCTCAGCCCCAAAACCAGGCCGCTCTTCATCACCAGGCCGACCAGGAGCTGGAATTCGCCCACCGTGATGAGCCCTGTCATCGCCCCTCTCTTCTCGCTTCGCGAATCAGGCGCGTCAGCTCCGTCAGGTCCTCCGGCGAAAGCTCATCCGCATGCGACTCGATCAAGGAAGCCATCGCGGCCGACACCGACCCCTGGAAATGCACGCGAACCACATGGTCAAGTGCCGATCGCCGCGCCTTCGCCGGCCTCGCGGTGGGAACATAGACGTGGCGCGGTCCGTCCTTGCGATGACGGAGCAGCCCCCGATCCTCCAACACCCGGATCATGCGGCGCACCGCATCGAGCGTCGGGGGATCGGGCATCCCCTCGCGGATCTCCTTGGCTGTCGCGCTGCCGAGCCGGAAGACGGCATCCATGATCTGGCGCTGGCGACGGCTCAGCTGGGTGAGCAGTTTCTTCTCTCGTCCCGGCTCGGCCATGGTCGCGCTCCTTCTGATCCCTGGTACGATTTTACCAGAGCGAGGTTGCGCGTCACATCATCGGATCAAGGCCATGCGAACCGTCGTTGCCCGATGGTCGATCTCCAATCGGCAGAAGTAGGTGCCGGAGGGCATCGGACGTCCGTGGGCGTCCTCCCCACCCCAGAACAGGACGTGGCGGCCGGCGGCTCGGCGTCCCCCCGGGAGATCCGTCACCAGGCGGCCGGCGGCATCGAGAACCCGGAGCCGGACGGAGGCCGGCGCCGGTAGATCGTATCCGATCTCGGCGCGGGGTAAGGCTGGGTTGGGCTCGATCCGCAGATCTATCCGTCTCATCTCGGAGCCCTCCACTGCCCCGGTTCCGAGCGGCACCCACGCCGGGTACCAATCCTGCGCCAGGTGGTCGGTCAGTTGATGGGGGTCGCTGCCGTCTACATTCATCATCCATACATCATGGTAGGGACCTGGATCCTGACGGGTCAGGTACGCAAGCTGGGTCCCATCGGGGGACCAGGCCGGGTGTTGATCGTCGGCCGCCGTGTAGGTGAGCCGCTGCATGTCCCCGCCCCAGATGTCGCAGGTGTAGATCTCCCAGTTGCCATCGATCTCCTTCTGAAAAGCGATGCGATCGCCCAGCGGAGACCATGAGGGCGAGATCTCCATCTCCGGCGTGCGGGTCAGGTTCCGCACCTGACCGCCCTCATCATCCATGATGTAGATATCGGGATTCCCGGTTCGCTGTGAGTCGAAGACGATCCACTCGCTGTCGGGCGACCAGCCGGGACAGGCGTGGTAGCAATCGAGATCCGTCAGCTGCCGATGGCCGGTGCCGTCGACATTCATGACGCAGATGTCCGCCGAACCGGACGCCTCGGACGTGTAGACGAGACGGGTGCCGTCGGGGGACCACTCGGGTTGGAAGTCGTAGCGGGGACTGTAGGTGCGTCTGACCGCGTTCTCGCCGTCCGCGTCCATGATGTAGATCTCGAAGTTCCCGTCGCGATCGGAAGAGAAGACGATCTGGGATGCGTCGGGCGACCACCCGCGTCCCACATCATCGCACCCGTTGTCGGTGATCTGCTCGAGGGGGCCACCCCCGGCGGACAGGATGTAGATCTCGTGATCGCCATCGCGGTTGGAGGCAAACGAGATGGGGCTCGGTGGAATGTCGCCGGGATCACGAGTCCCGGCCGCCGAGGCGAAAGCGCCGCCACCGATGAGCCCGAGCACGATGAGCGCTGCCGTCTGAGTGAATCGCATGACGTCCTCCCTGGCCACAGACCTCCTCTGCGACCCCGGGGCGCGAGGAGATGGATTGACCATCTGTTCCTAACGGGGGCTATGGTCTCGGGGGGGAACTGGAGAGCAGGATCCACTGAATCCACCTTCAACGAAGTGAGTCTAGGAGAATCATCTTGATTTGTGTAGGTTTTTTTTCATTTCAAACGAAGCAGCAGTGCAGCCTTCGGCAAACATTCAGTTTCAAGATCTCTCACTCGCCCATGTAACTACCTAAATTTTCATTATTTGTGACTTCGACTTCTTCAATCCTGAAAGCCTGCCTTGCCCTCTCCCCAGGGGCCTCTGGTTCATTGCCGCCAAGCCAAGCCTCCGGTGACCGGGGCTATCCACGCGACGCGCGCAAACCGATCTAATGGAATGGACCCAGGAGCCGTAGTGTAGTAGCCATGGAGTGAGCGACGCCCCCCGAGCCAGCGAACGGGACGTGAAGCATGCTGGAGTTGATTCTGCTGTCGAGCATCTTCTTGGTCGTGCCGGCTCCCGGCACCGGCACCATCCACTCTGTCTTGCCCGATGGCCAAGGCCCCTACCCCACGATCCAGGCGGCGATCGACTCGGCCCTTGCGGGAGATGTGATCGAGCTCGCCGACGGGGTCTTTGCCGGCGCGGGCAACCGCGAGCTCGACTTCCGCGGCAAGGCCCTCATCCTCCGATCCCAGAACGGTGATCCCGGGACCTGCGTGATCGACTGCGGAAACGGCGGCCGCGCGCTCTGGTTCCACAGCGGTGAGAGCGCCGATGCCCTCGTCCTGGGCATCACGATAAGGAGCGGGCTCGGCAAGCCGGAGGGCGGCGCCATCCTCTGCGAGGGGATCGCCTCACCCACGATCGCCCACTGCACCTTCAGCGGCAACCGCGCCGAGCGCGGGGGGGCCATCGCCTGCCGAGGGGGAAGCGGGCCGGCGATCATCGGCTGCGATTTCTCCGGCAACCAGGCGAAGATGGGCGGCGCCATTTGCGCCATCGATCTGGCCCACCCGTCTCTCGAGCACTGCCGCGTCACCGGCAACCAGGCGGAACACGGGGGAGCGATCGCGGGCGTCCAGGGCGCCTCGCCCCAGATGTCGGAGTGTCTCGTGGTCGGAAACCGGGCAACGAAGGAGGGTGGCGCCGTTTGGTGCCAGTCATCCTCTCCCACGGTTTCGCAGTGCACGTTGGCCGATAACCACGGCCAGATCGCAGGAGGTGGAATTGCCGCTCGCGACATGTCGGCCGTCTCGCTCGAGAAGTCGATCATCGTCTTCTCGACGGCCGGCGGAGCGGTGAGTTGTGATGCGAACAGTGTTGCGATCGTATCTTGCTGTAACATTTTCGGCAATGCGGGCGGCGATTGGGACGGCGCGATTGCCAACCGGGCGACCGATCGGGGCAACAGCTCGCAGGATCCGCTCTTCTGCTCAGAGCTCTATCCCCCCGCACCGCGCATGCTGCGGAGCGATTCCCCCTGCGCCCCCCAGCAAACCCGCGGCTGCGGGCGGATCGGCGCACGGGCGGTCGGCTGCGACCGGCCGTTGTCGGATGCGGAGGAGGCTCCCGGCAGCCGGCTCTTCCTGCAGCCGATCGGATCGAACCCCTTCGCCCCACCGGCGCGGATCGACTACGGCGTGCCGGCGAGCGACGGGCCGTTGCGCCTGTCGCTCGCCGTTTTCGACCTGCAGGGACGCCTGGTGCGCCGGCTGGTCGACCGCCCGCACGGACCCGGGACCTTCACGGCGACATGGGACGGACGGGACGTAGGGGATCGGCCGGTGGCCGACGGGCTCTACTTCTGCCGGTTGCGGTTTGGGGAACATCGGCTCACCCGTCAGCTTCTCCTGATCCGCTGACCGCCGCCGCGTCTTTGAACTCACGATCAGCCGCCGCCCTGCCCTCCGGGCCACCGCCACTTCGATTGCCCTGGACGCCCCCCCGGGCCCGCGGCTACACTCTAGGGCTCAGTATTGGGCCGCTGGCCGGTGCTTTGGGCCATCAGCTTGCCACGCTTACGTTTGGAGGATTTCGGGTATGGCGACAACCGAAGTCGAACGGATGCGGAACGCCCACCAAACCGTGGGGGAGTCTCCGTTCAAGGTGGTGAAGGTCGAGAAGGGGTACGCGGGCCGTACCCTGAGGATCGATCTCACCAGGGGCGAGATCTCGACCCACCCGGTCACGCAACAAATGAAGGATCTGTGGGTCGGCGGCAAGGGCTTCGACCTCTGGCTGATGTTCCAGGAAATCAGCGGGGAGACGAGGTGGGACAGCCCCGAGAACCCGATCTGCTTCTGCTCGGGACCGCTCGGGGGGACGACCTCGTTCCCGGGATCGGGCAAGACGATCGTCACCTCCGTCTCCCCCAGCACCGGCTCGGTGATGGACTGCAACGTGGGCGGATTCTTCGGCCCCTTCCTCAAGTTCGCCGGATTCGATGCCCTCTCCATCGTCGGCAAGGCCACCGAGGAAACAATTGTCGTGATCGACGCCGCCAGCGGCCGGATCACGATCGAGCACGCCCCGCTGGAGAGCATCGATGCGCACCTGCTCTGCGAAGAGCTGACCGAGATGTACGCGCAGGGCGAGATCGACAAGAAGAACATCGCCGTCGTCTGTGCCGGACGGGCCGCGCAGCACTCCCGCATGGGGGTGTTGAACTTCTCCTTCTACGACTGGCGCAAGCAGGTCGCCCGCATCAAGCAGGCCGGCCGCGGCGGGATCGGGACGGTCTTTCGGGACAAGAAGCTCAAGGCGCTCGTCGTCCGCAATCAGGGCATCACCCCTGCCTGGCGGGTCGAGGAAAACAAGGTCGCTCGCTTTGTCACGCCCCTGCAGATCTCGACGCTCGATGGCACCGAGGATCGTGCGGCCCTGCAGGCGATCATCGACAAGTACAACGCCGACCCGGAGTACGCGATCGAGATGATGCAGGATGTGCAGAAGCGCTTCCGCCACATCCCGCAGACGGCGATCGATGAGATCTGCCGCGCCACCCGCACGCCCCGGTCACATCTCTATCACATCGCAACCTTCTACAAGGCGCTCAGCCTCGAGCCGAAGGGGGAGACGACGATTCAGGTCTGCATGGGGACCGCTTGCCACGTCAAGGGGGCGGCCAACGTGCTCGACGCGTTCGAGCGTGAGCTCGCGATCAAGGCGGGAGAGACGACGGCGGACAAGAAATACAGCCTGGAAGCCGTCCGCTGCCTCGGTGCCTGCAGCATCGCTCCGGTCGTCAAACTGGGCGAGGACGTCTACGGCAATGTGCAGGCCAAGGACGTCTCCAAGCTTCTGCAGAACTACCAGCCGACCGCGGCCGAAAAAGGAAGCGCCGCCCCGGCGGCCGAGCCGATCTCGGCCCGCAAGATCAGCCCCGAGGAGTTGGACGAGATCACCCGGAAGCAGGAGGCCTGTCATGCCCAATACAAGGGGATGTTGATGGTCTGCACCGGCACCGGATGCGTCTCCGCGGGAGGCTTCAAGATCCGCGACCGACTCAGCGCGCTCCTAAAGGAAAAGAAGCTCGAGAAGGACTACTTGGTCGTCGGCACCGGATGCAACGGGTTCTGCGCCATGGGGCCGATCGTCGTGGTCCAGCCCGAGGGGATCTTCTACCAACAGGTGAAGGAAGAAGACCTCGCCGAGATCATCGACGGCCACCTCGTGGGCGGCAAGCCCGTCGAGCGCCTGCTGCACAAGGATCCGGTGACCGGCGCGGTCAACCCCAAGATGGAGGAGATCGGATTTTTCACCAAGCAGCGCCTGATCGCGCTGCGCAACAAGGGGCTGATCGATCCGGAGAACATCGACCACTACATCGCGCGCGGCGGCTACCGCGCGCTCCGCAAGGTCGTGGGCGGCATGACGCCCGAGCAGGTCCGCAAGGAGGTGCTCGCCTCGGGCATCCGCGGGCGCGGCGGCGGTGGGTTTCCCGCCGGCGTCAAGTGGGAATCGGGCTACCAGGCGGCGCAGAAGCGCAACGAGGAGATCTACATCGTCTGCAACGGTGACGAGGGTGATCCCGGAGCCTTCATGGATCGAAGCATCATCGAGACCGACCCCCACGCGGTCTTGGAGGGGATGTTGATCGGCGCCTTCGCGGTCGGCGCCCGGGAGGGCTACGTCTACATCCGGACCGAGTACCCGCTCGCCATCGAGCGGCTGGAGCGGGCGATTGCCCAAGCGCGCGCCTACGGGCTCCTGGGTGAGAAGATCCTCGGCAGCGAGCTTTCCTTCGACATCCAGATCCATCGCGGCGCGGGCGCCTTCGTCTGCGGCGAGTCGACCGCGCTCATGGCCTCGATGTCGGGACGCGCCGGGGAGCCGCGCTCCAAGTACGTCCACAACGTCGAGTACGGCTACCGTGACAAGCCGACGATTCTCAACAACGTAGAGACCTGGGCCAACATCGCCCCGATCCTGGAGAAAGGGGCGGACTGGTTCGCGGGAATCGGAACCGGCAATGTGAGCAAAGACCCCTGGGGCGGATCCTCGGGCACCAAGGTCTTCGCACTGGTCGGGAACATCCGCAATACGGGCCTCGTCGAGGTCCCGATGGGAATCACGCTCCGCGAGATCGTCGAGGATGTGGGCGGCGGCATCCCGCAAGGCCGCCGGTTCAAGGCGATCCAGACCGGCGGTCCTTCGGGCGGATGCATTCCGGAATCGAAGCTCGACATGCCGGTCGACTTCGACTCGCTCACCGAAGCGGGCTCGATGATGGGTTCGGGCGGCATGATCGTGATGGACGAGAAGACCTGCATGGTCGATGTCGCCCGCTACTTCGTCAACTTCCTCCTCGATGAGTCGTGCGGCAAGTGCACACCCTGCCGCGAGGGACTGTATGCCCTCTCCCGCATCCTGACCCGCATCTGTAACGGCGAGGGGCGCGAGGGAGACATCGAGCTTCTCGAAGAGATTTCCTCCACCGTACAGGAGGCGAGCCTCTGCCAGCTGGGCGGCTCGGCCCCCAATCCGGTGCTCAGCACGATCCGTTACTTCCGGGAAGAATACGAAGAGCACATCAGGGAGAAGACCTGTCGCGCCGGGGTGTGCAAAGCGCTGATCCACTACCGGATCAGCAAGGAGAACTGCACGGGATGCACCTTGTGCGCCCGAAGGTGTCCCACGCAGGCGATCACCGGCGAGTCGAAGCAGCTCCACGTGATCGATGACGCCAAGTGCGTCCGCTGCGGAATCTGCTATGAGGTCTGCAACTTCAACGCCGTGGAGGTGCAGTAATGGTTTCGGACAGAATCGAGATCACGATCAACGACCAGAAGGTCTCCGTGCCGCCTGACACCTACCTGCTCGCCGCGATCAACGAGGTCGGAGTGCGCATCCCCACGCTGTGCCACCACAAGGATCTCACGCCGAACGGCAGTTGCCGGCTCTGTCTGGTGGAGATCGAGGTGCGGGGCAAGAAGCGGCTGGTGACCGCCTGCAATTACCCGGTCCGTCAGCCGATCCAGGTCTGGACCGACTCCGACCGGGTCAAGCAGCACCGGAAGGTGCTGGCCGAGATGTATCTCGGCCGCTGGCCCAACGTGCCCGTGATCCGGGATATCGCCAAGCGGTGCGGGGTGACCGATGGGTCCCGATTCCGGAGCGACCTCACCGATGAGAAGGAGAACGCCTGCGTCCTCTGCACCCACTGCGTGCGGGGCTGCGCCGAGTTCATCCAGGAGAAGGTGATCGACTTCGCCGGCCGGGGAATTCTGCGGCATCTCACGATGCCTTACGGCGATGTCGACTCGCATTGCGTGGGATGCACATCCTGCGCCTACGTCTGCCCCACCGGCGCGATCCAGATCGTCGATGACATGAACCATCCGGTCGATCCCCAGATGATCCGCAACCACGGGATGAAAGTGAACGCCGAGATGGCGACGCTGGATGATTTCCAATGCCGCATGCGGAAGGTCGGGACGGCCAACATCGTCGATGTGATGGACCAGTACGACCTCCTGCCGGTCAAGAACTACCAGTACGGTTCCCATCCGGACGCCAAGAAGATCTACTGCGATGTGATGCGCCAGAATTACCTCACGCAGGGAGAGCCCGATGGCTGTTGGCTCGGCTGCTCGATGGCCTGCGCCAAGGCGGCCGAGCACTTCGAGCTGAAGACGGGGCCCTACAAGGGGCAGAAGGTACTCGTCGACGGCCCAGAGTACGAGACCACCGCCGCCGGCGCCAACATGGGGTGCTTCGACCTCGACTTCATCTTGGAGTGGAACTTCTACTGCGATACCTACGGGGTCGACACGATCTCCTTCGGCACTTGCATGGCGTTTGTCATGGAGTGCTTCGAGCGGGGCATCATCACCGCCGAGCACACGGGGGGCAAGGAGCTTCCCTTCGGCGCCACCGAGGCTGCACTCGAGTGTCTGCACGAGATGGCCCGCGGCGAGGGATTCGGGGTCGATGTGGGACAAGGCATCCACTGGCTCAAACAGGAGTGGGCGCGGGAGTACGGCGCCGACGCCGATTTCATGCAGGATATCGGGATGGAGGTCAAGGGGCTCGAGTACTCCGAGTACGTCTCCAAGGAGTCGCTGGCCCAGCAGGGCGGTTACACGATGGCGGTCAAGGGCCCGCAGCATGACGAGGCGTGGCTCATATTCATGGATATGGTCAACAACCAGATCCCGACCTTCAAGGACAAGGCCGAAGCGCTCTACTACTTCCCGCTCTGGCGCACCTGGTTCGGACTTCTCGGGCTGTGCAAGCTCCCCTGGAACGATGTCGTCCCGGCCGACAACAGCAAGTTCGATCCGCCGGTCGCCGCCAAGATTCCCGATCACGTCAACAACTACTTCAAGTTCTTCGAGGGCATGACCGGAATCCCGCTCGATGAGGAAAAGATGCTGGCCCAATCGGCGCGGGTGCACAACCTCCAGAGGGTCATGAGCTACATGCTGGGCAAGGGCTCGCGCGAGCACGACATGCCCCCCTACCGCGCGGTGGGGCCGGTGACGCCCGAGGAGTACGAGTCGCGCGCCGATCGCTACGACAAGCAGCTCCAGGAGCTGGTCGGCGTCGCGCCGGCGGGCAAGTCCGTGGAGGAGAAGATCAGGCTCCTGCGTGACTACCGAATGGACCAGTACGTCAAGATGCTCGACGTTGCCTACGAGCGGCGCGGATGGAGCAAGAGTGGCGTGCCGACGGTGGCGAGACTGAAGGAGCTGGGGATCGATCTGCCCGAAGTGGTGGAGATCGTCAAGGATGCCCCCTGACGCAACCGATTCACCGATCTTCGCGCGCAACGTCCCGGGGATGACCCGGGCCTTGCAGGCGGCGGTCGTGGGGATCGCCGGATGCGGGGGCCTGGGGTCAAACGTCGCGGTAGCGCTGACGCGAGCCGGCATCGGCCGCCTGATTCTGGTCGACCATGATCGGGTCGACATATCCAATCTGAACCGCCAGCACTACTTCCAGTCCGACGTCGGCCGGCTCAAGGTGGACGCGCTGGCCGATCACCTGCGGGCCATCCACCCCGCGGTTCAGATCGAAGGTCATGCAATGCGGTTGACGCCGGATGACGTGCCGAGCATCCTCGCCCCCGCGGAAGTCTTGATCGAAGCATTCGATCGGGCCCAGGAGAAGCAGTGGCTTATCGAGACCTGGTCGGGCGTCTTTCCAAAGCGGCCGATCATCTGCGCCAGCGGCCTGGGGGGCCTCGGGAATACCGCGTCCCTGCGCATCCGATCATCGGGGGCGATTCACTTCTGTGGCGATGGGACGACCGACATGAGCCAGGGCCTGTGCGCCGCACGGGTCGGAGTCGTGGCCAACATGCAAGCCAATCTGGCTATCGAGTTGTTGGTCCGGGACGGAGCGACCACGGATGCTCACGATCAATAATCGCGACCGCATCGACTGGCGAGAGGGGATGACCGTGCGGGATGTCCTCGATGCGATGGGCTACACCTATGCGCTGATCACGGTGACCGTCAACCGGACCCTGGTGCCGCGGGAGGAGTATGAGACCCATGCGGTGCCCGACGAGGCGGACGTTTCGGTGTTCCATCTGGCCCATGGCGGCTAGAGGATCGGATTCTCCGCCTTCTCACGGAGAACTCACAGAAAACTAACATGAGGGCGAGAAGCTTCGCAGTTCTTAGTGGTTGTGGAATCAACCCCAATCCATAGGGGGACTGCCTTATGTCCAGCGCCCGGATCTTGGTCGTCGAGGACGAGGAAGACATCCAGCAGCTCGTGGAGTACAACCTCCTCAAGTCAGGCTACGATGTTGTCTGCGTTCCGAGCGGTGAGGAAGGCTTGGATTCCGTCAAGTCGGATCGTCCCGACTTGATTCTCCTGGATCTCATGCTTCCCGGCATCGATGGTCTGGACGTTTGCCGCAGGCTGCGGCGTGACCCGCAGACCGAGAAGATCCCGATCATCATGCTGACGGCCAAAGGGGAGGAATCGGATATCGTGAGCGGGCTGGAGCTGGGCGCCGACGACTACGTTCCCAAACCGTTCAGCCCCAAAGTGCTGTTGGCGCGGATCAAGGCCGTCCTGCGCCGTCAAACCTCGCCCCCAAGCAACGCCGACGAGGTCATCCAAACCCACAATCTGATGATCGACCCCGGTCGCCACAAGGTGACGGTCGACGAGGCCCCCATTCAGCTCACCTATACCGAGTTCCGGCTTCTGCAGCTCCTGGCCAGCCGTCCGGGGTGGGTCTTCACGCGCTATCAGATCGTCAACGCGGTCCGGGGAGAAGATTACGTCGTCACCGATCGGGCCGTCGATGTCCAGATCGCCGGTCTCCGGAAGAAGCTGGGCACCGCCGGGAAGTTCATCGAGACGGTTCGTGGCGTCGGGTATCGATTCAAGGAATAGCTCGTGCGCAAACGACGGATTGTTTGGCAACTCTACTTCTCCTACCTGCTGGTTACGCTGCTGGCACTGGTGACCGTGGCGCTCTTCGCCTCGCGTTCGATCGGCCGCCTCGTCCTCGAGCAGACGTCGGAGGACCTGGCGGCGCGGGCAGAGCTCATTCGCCACGAAGTGCAGGCCGCGTTCCGCGTCGACGATCCGTCCGCCCTCGATCCGCTGTGCAAAGAGATCGGACGGGCATCCGGAACCCGGATCACGGTGATCCTCACCGACGGCACCGTCATCGCGGACTCGGACGAATCGCCCCAACTCATGGAACCCCACGGGGGGCCCGGACGACCCGAGATCACCCAGGCGCTGGACGGGGACCAAGGCCAATCGACCCGTTACAGCCGCACCCTTCAACGCAGCATGGTCTATGTAGCCCTGCCGATTCACGATCCGCAGAGCGGCGAGATCCTGGGGGTGCTGCGCACCTCGGTGCCGCTCACATCGGTCCGGGACGCTTTGCGCGCGATCCGGACCGAGATCGCCATGGGCGCCCTCGGCGTCGCGGTGCTGTTCGCCGCGCTGAGCCTGGTCATCTCCCGCCGGATCACACATCCTTTGGAGGAGCTACAGCGGGGCGCCGCCGCCTTTGCCCGGGGTGAGTTGGGTCGCCGACTGCCCGACTTCTCCCCCGCCGAGGTCGGGACCGTGGCCCGGGCCATGAATCGGATGGCGGAGGATCTGAATGCGCGGATCCAAGCTCTGACCCACCAGCGGAATGAGCAGGAAGCGATCCTCTACAGCATGGTCGAGGGAGTCCTGGCGGTCGACATGGACCAGAAGATCGTCACCATGAACAACGCGGCGGGGCGCATCCTGCGGGTCGATCCCACCCTGGCACAGGGGCAGGGCATTCAGGAGATGGTCCGCATCCCCGACCTTCAGCGCATGGTGATTCAGGTGCTCTCCCAGCCGGAGACGGTGGAGGGTCAAGTCACCCTTCACAACGGGCAGGAGCGATACCTGCAAATCCACGGCGCGCCCCTTCGGGACGCTCGAGGCACGCACGCCGGGGCGGTGCTCGTGATGAACGACGTGACCCGGCTGCAGCGATTGGAGCGGATCCGCCGCGACTTCGTCTCCAACGTCTCCCACGAGTTGAAGACGCCGATTACCTCGATCAAGGCCTCGGTCGAAACGCTGGAAGGTGGTGCGATCGACGAGGGCCCGGATGCTCACCGGTTCCTCGGGATGATCAGTCGGCACGCCGACCGTCTGGGGGCCATCATCGAAGACCTGCTCCATCTATCTCGAATCGAAGAGGACACCGAGTCGGCGGAGATCCCGCTCGAGCGGCACGAGGTGGCCCCGGTCCTGCACAAGGCGGTTCAGACCTGTGCGGCGCGGGCCGAGGGCCGCGAGATTCGGGTTCGCATCGAATGCCCGGATGACCTCACCGCGATGATCAACCCCACGCTTCTCGAGAACGCGGTCGTCAATCTGATCGACAACGCCATCAAGTACTGCGAGGAGGGCGCGTCGATCGAGGTCGGCGCTCGATCCGATGGCGGGGAGGTCGCCATCTCGGTCGCCGATGAGGGGCCGGGAATCGCACCTGAGCATCTCCCCCGAATCTTCGAACGATTCTACCGCATCGACAAGGGGCGCAGCCGGACCCTGGGCGGGACGGGGCTAGGGCTGGCGATCGTCAAGCACATCGCTCAAGCCCACGGTGGACGTGTGGATGTGCAAAGCCAGCGGGGTCGTGGGAGCACGTTTACGGTCTTCGTACCTCGGGCGTAAACATCACGTCTTGCAGTGACTTAGCAAAACGCTAACAGAAACCTAACGGGAACTATTTAGTCTTCGCGCATGTTGGCAGACTACATGACTCGTCATGCCGGTCTCGAAACGGAGGATATCCCGATGCGGAGTTCACGTCGAACTCGAGGAGGTTACGAAATGATGCGTGCTACCGGAATAATCGGACTCGCCGTCCTGATGGTCTCGGCCCTGTTCCCTGCACACGCCACCGAGAACATCACCGTCGATGGTTCCACCACCGTGGGACCGATTGCGAAGGCTTTTGCCGAGTACTACATGGAGCTCCACTCGGATGTGAACATCACGGTGAGTGAATCGGGAAGCGGCAACGGCGCCAAGAGCCTCATCAACGGTGCGTGCGATGTGGCCGACATGTCCCGCTTCATGAAGGGAACGGAATTCTCGGCAGCGGTGGAGAAAGGCATCCAACCCGTGGCCCACGTCGTCGCCATGGACGGCATCGCCATGATCGTCCACCCGAGCAACCCGGCTCGCGAGATCACCACCGACCAGATCCGTGACATCTATTTGGGCAAGATCACCAACTGGCGGGAGCTGGGTGGTCCCGATCGCCGGATCGTCGTCATCTCTCGCGACACCAATTCCGGCACCTACGAGACCTTCGAGACGCTCGTTATGGCCAAAGGGAAGATGGCCGAGACGGTCGAGTACCTGGGTAGCAACGGCGCGGTCCGCCAGAAAGTGCTTAGCTCGCCGACCGCGATCGGCTATGTTGGCCTCGGTTTTGTGGACCGGTCGGTCAAGGCGCTCGTCGTTGATGGCGTCGAGGCCAACCAGAGCACGGTCTCTTCGGGTCAGTACCCGATCGCGCGGCCGCTTTTCATGTTCACCAACGGGTACCCGAAGCCGGGCACCCACGTCCATGCCTTCGTGACCACGTATCTGAGCCGGAAGGGTCAGGAGATCGTGGAGGCCATTGGGTTCGTGCCGGTGACCGCGTACTAGGGATCAGATGCCGGTGAAAGACTCCATCCGTCAGCTGCGGGAGCTCCGCGGCGATCTGCTGCTGAGCGCCCGCGCTAGCCGACGGCAACGCATGGGCCAGCGGGCGGGGCAGGGAGTGTTGCTCGCCATCACTTCCAGCTCCGCCGCGGCCGTGATGTTCATCTTCTATTTCATCTTCCGTGATGCGTTCCCTTTCTTTGGCTTGGAGGGCTTCGGGGAGTTCTTGACGTCCACCCGTTGGTACCCCTCGGCAACGCCCCCCGAATTCGGAAGCCTGGCGATCTTCGCCGGGAGCGGCATCGTGACCCTGGGCGCGGCGTTGGTGGCCACACCGCTCGGGATCTCGGCCGCCGTTTGCCTCAGTGACATTCTACCCTTCGGACTCCGCCAAGCCGTCAAGCCGGTGATCGAGATCTTGGCGGCGATCCCCTCGGTGGCCTACGGGTTTTTCGCGCTGGTCGTCTTCGCCCCCTATCTCCAGGAGAGCGGCGGCAACGCGCTGGCGGCCGTGGTTTGGATCCTGGGCGGTCCGCTCGCCCTCTTATTGAGCATCGTGCTGGGTGACCTTCTTGGCGGAAGGGCGCCGGCGAGGGCGCGCCTCCTAGCCCGCGTGATGGCCGGCGCCAGCGTTGCCGCCCTCACCTGCTGGGGGCTTGCGAGCCTCTCCTCCCGCCTGGGCGCTCTCGAAATCAGCAGCGGCA
>Ga0180432_10004975_pt1 | contig 17957 bp, 15 predicted proteins | sample SS_ome_10_FD_132414 | JGI IMG/M metagenome (GOLD analysis project Ga0180432, IMG submission 132414) | Hypersaline lake sediment archaeal communities from the Salton Sea, California, USA - SS_1_MS_2 metaG | ecosystem: Environmental > Aquatic > Non-marine Saline and Alkaline > Hypersaline >...
CCACAGAATTTGCATTTTCCATGTTCCACATGGTTTTCCAGCAGGGCGTAACCCCTTCTTTGGATCACCGTACGATTACAACCAGGGCAAACCGTCTTGTCACATCCACCAGGCACATTACCAATATAAACGTAATTCAGTCCCTGCTTCAACGCCACATTCTTGGCCTGTTCCAAGACCTCTACCGGCGTAGGGGGCAGATGGACAAGCTTATACTGGGGGAAAAATCGTGAAAAATGAAGAGGATATTCAGGCCCGAGATTGTCTACAATCCAACCACACATCTTTTTTATCATTTCCATGTTATCTGTATACGTCGGAATTACCAGGTTGACTATCTCCATCCAAACGCCTCGCCTGTGCAGGGTCTTGAAGGTCTCAAGGACAGGTTCAAGGTGCCCGCCGTTTAGATCCTGATATATCTTGTCTGAAAAACTTTTCAGGTTGACACTGGCTGCATCGATAACATCGCACAGCCTGTTCAGGGCGGGCTGTTTAATATACGCCGCACTCACCCAGATGTTCTTTATTGCGGCATCTTTTGCCCTTGTCGAAATATCGACCATATATTCATAAAAGGTCGTGGCCTCGGAATATGTATATGCAATGCCCCTGCACTTGTATTGCAAGGCCTTCTGGATAACCTCGTCAGGAGGCAGATTGTAATTTCGGGTCTTGTCCGGGCTGGTCTGAGATATTTCCCAGTTCTGGCAATTCAGACAGCAAAAATTGCATCCGGCTACTGCGAGAGAGAATGCATTGCTTCCAGGGTAGAAATGCAAAAGCGGCTTTTTCTCAACCGGATCAACATGTACCACGCACGGATTACCATAGGAGATGGAAAAGAGTTTTCCCCCGATATTGACTTTTGTGCGACACTTTCCGCGGGTGCCCGGTGAAATGACACATTCATGGGGGCATGTGTTGCACTGGACCATCTTGTTGCCAAGCTTTTTATAAAAATATGCCTCTTTTACATGGGGGTCTGTTGAAGAAAAATGCCCTTTGGCCCCTGCGCATTCCCAAGGAAACAGCAAAGTACCACAGGTTGCACAAAAGGCCGTTTTCATAAAATCTCTGCGGCCTGTTTTCATTTTCTCTGCCATGTATTTAATCCAAGACTAAGTACTTTTATTGTCATTACTGAGGTCATAACACCTATAATTCCTATTTTGGGTAGTAATAACAGTCCTGTCAATATCGTACCGCAGGCCGCACCCGCAAGGTCTGCCATATAAAGTCGTCCTGTAATCTCCGCCCATGTGCCCCTGGCCACGCGAGAGACAGCGGAAAATTGACATCCGGTTGCAAAGGCTACGGAAAAAATCAGGGCTGGAATCACGATATATTGCATGGCAAATAAAGAAATTTGGCCTTTTGCACCGACCCCGGTAATAGTAGCTAAACAGGCCAGTGCGGCCAGTGCGATAAAGGCCGATTCAGTAGCAAGAACTTGCCAAAAAGTGTCTTTTTTTAATTTTCCGGATGCAAAAGCACCCAGAACGGATCCTATCATGAAAAGGGTCACAAAGACACAGATTCGCAGATATACATAGCCGTATATAATCTGAAACAGGAGAAGAAGGGACAACTCAAATGCCATGCCAGCATATCCGGAAGTCATAATCGTGAAGTGAAGTATATCTCTGCGGCATGCAAAGACAGCAAATACCAGGATCGAAATAAACATAACGTATTGAAGCGTCTTCGGGCTATCCGATTTCTTCATCCACATGTCCAGAAAGTGCCCGAATGCAGAGGGAGAAAGGTCCCTGTTTGGCGAGACCTTTTTTTCAGCAAGAAGACTATTGAGAATATCCAGGCGGAATGGATCCGTCATGCTGGGCAGTTCATAATCTACGAGGCGTTTTGTAACTATCTGACGTCTGGCCAGTACCCTTGCAATATCGGTGTTCAAAGCTGAATCGGAAGCCAGGTAATAATGGGTAATTCCGGGAAAGACTAAAACATGCTTGAAGGTATGTCTCAGCGCGGTATAAATTGAACGATTTACAGCCAGGCCCTTTTCTTCAAGATAATTTTCAGCGCCCACAAGGGTAAAGGCAAGTATCCCGTTATCTTTGAGAACAGATTTTGCCTCATAAAAAAACTCCTTGGTGTAGAAGCGGTTAAGCTGGGCGTTTTCCGGGTCCGGAAGGTCTATAATAATGGCATGGTATTTTGTTGCTGTCTGCTTTACAAAGAGACGCCCATCACCAACATATACCTGAACGAAGGGATAATGAAGTCTCTTGTCAATCAGCTTATTCAGGTCAAGAATAGCAGGATCGAGCTCAACATAATCAACGCGCCTTGGTCTGTGTTTGGCAATCTCCTCAATGCTTCCAAAGACGCCTCCTGCGATCAAAAGGATATCCGCTCCTTGTTCAAGCTGACAGAGAGGGAGGTGGACCAGTGATTCCATATCAAGGTCGCCGGTTGAATACAGGGGGATTGCGTCCTGCAGGACGTTGATTTGCTCACCTGTCTCAGAGATAGTAAGCTGGGCAAAGGGTGTGTTCTTATGTACGATCAGTTTTTGACCGGGAAAACGTAAAGAGAGCGTGGAGAAATCCAGGGGTCTGGCCGCCACTATGCCGAACCCCACCAAAACCAGAAGCGGAAGGCCTGCATACGAGGTCATCATGGCACCGGCAAGCAGATTCAGCATTCCAAGGATCACCAGGCTGTCCCAGTGGGATAGAGTATAAACAAGGATAAAGCTGAACAGGAGCCCACCGGCAATATCTCCCAGATTGTCGGCGATATACACACTGCTTGCAGTATCCTTATTACCCTTCAGCAGTGCCCCTGCCAGAGGCAACATAATCCCTGCGACGAGACAGAATGGGATAAGGATCAAGATGTTTGAGATAATGGCCGAAGTCAGCCCGAGCATTTCGCCCCGCACCCAGAGCAGTGGCAGGGCGCGAGCCGCAGACACCTGGAAAAAAGGTAAGACTCCAATCAGCATATGACCTGCAAAAAGCATCCGTTCCGGACCTGCTTTTTGGGCCAGAGGGACGCCAAGAGCACTACCAAGACCCGTAAACAAAAGCCATACCCCCAGCACGAGGCCTATGACCAATTCGTTGCCGCCAAAGGTGGACATTATCTCCCGAATCATTATAAGCTGAACTGATACGGAAGAAGTCCCAAGGGCAAGAAGGCAGACCCAGAATTTATTCTTGCGGGCAAAACCTTTATATCCTGTCATGTGCTGATTCAGGACGTGTTGATTTTGAACTTAATTACAGCTTTTTAGCCTGGGACCAAGCCTCCTCCATTTCTTCAATAGGGCACTTGGCAAGTTCATTTCCTTTCGACCTGATGATGTCCTCCATGATATGAAAACGTGATACAAACCTGCCTATGGTTTTTTGAAGAGCATCTTCCGGGTTGATTTCCAGCAGTCGAGCCATATTGGCCACAGTGAACAAAAGATCTCCTATTTCATGCTCAATATTTTTTTTCGATCTGGTATTAATGGCCTCTCTGAGCTCCTGTTCTTCTTCTTCCATTTTTGCCCATACATCTTCTGCTTCGACCCAGTCAAAGTTTACCCTGGAACCCCTTTCTCCAACTCGAAAGGCCCTTTGAAGCGCAGGCAGTGATTTGGGCAGATGTCCCAGGACGCTGTGTTTCTCTCCCCTTTCTTCGGCCTCCCTGGCCTTGATCGCCTGCCAGTTGGCAGCAACTTCTTTTATGCTGTTCACCTTCACATCTCCGAATATGTGGGGATGGCGCCTTATCATCTTTTGAGCTATGCCGGCAAAGGCCCGGTCCAGAAAAGAGATGTCGGCCTCTGCATAAATATCCGCCAGCAAAAGCAGCATGAAAAAGAGGTCTCCCAATTCCTCCGCTATCGACTTCGAATCTTTCTCGTCGATGGCCTCAGACAGCTCATAGGCCTCTTCCAGGATATATTTCTTCATAGACGAAGGGGTCTGCTCCCGGTCCCAGGGACATCCGTCAGGTGCCCTGAGACGGGCCACTATGGATCTGAGTTCTGAAAATGCCTTTTCTGTACTTGAAAAATTTATCTCGTCCGTCATGGAATACTCCGAAAATCAACAGGTTCAGGTGCCCAGCAAGGCCATCAATTCTGCAGGATCCAGTCTTTTGCCCAGAAGGCTGACCCCCCAGTGCAGATGCGGACCTGTAGCCCGGCCAGTAGACCCGGCAAGGCCAATGACTTGGCCTTGTTTTATTGCCTGTCCCTCTGTTACCTTATAACTGTCAAGGTGCGCATAAAGTGTGTAAAGGCCTTTACCGTGGTCTATGATGACTGTCTTTCCACTCAGATAACAGTCTCTGATCATAGCAACCTTTCCATAATTGGAGGCGAGGACAGGAGTACCTTCGGGAGCCCTTAAATCCACACCTGAGTGAGGGCTTCTGGGTTTATTATTGAATATCCGCCTGAATCCAAATTGACTGAGGATCTTAGATTTAACAGGCCAGACAAAAGGACTGCGCCAGTAATGCTCATTTGAAATCTCGTTACATGTTTCTTTTACGGCCTTTAGATCGTTTAATACCCGCTCCAGGATTTTGGGAGGAAATTCGACCATAGATTCAGGTACGGAAAGGCGTTCTTCCGGGAAGGTCCGCGCCATTATCCGGACTTTATGGGAGTAAAGACCAGGGGCATCGATGCCTTGCCATGTGATAGTCAGGAGGTGGACACCCGGCTTGCAATCAAGAGCGGCTCCAATTAATACAAAGTAATTTCGGCTGGACGGGTTAAGGTAATATGGGATTCTTTCGCCCAGAAATCTCACATCAAGGAGTTCTATATCGTCATTTGTTTTTATGGTAGCCAGTGCTATGCCTCCCAGGGGGATCTTATCCGGTTTTATACTAACGGAAACCGGATACGATCCGGCATCTGCTGCCATGTTGCTGATCCAGATCGAAAAAAGACACGTAATAAAAAATATCAACGGGTATGAGAAAAAAAATTTTTGTATCGGTATCATGGTAAGCGATCAATCGATTTCATGCAGGACACTTTCCTGCCCTTTTTGAGTGGATAATATCCTGCATACTATAGTACCCTTTTCTGGTTTTATCATGAGACGTTCACCCCTTGCCACCTGATCGGCCCTCTTTACAAGCTCTCCTCCGGATATTCGATAAACCAGGCTATAGCCCCTGGAAAGGACTGCAAGAGGACTCACCGCGTTCAGTTTTCCGGACAACGTGGCAAGGGATTGGCACTTCATGTCCACAGAGACCGATCCGGCCCGCACCAAACGCCTCGACAGAGAACGGGATTCGACTTTGGCCAGGGCAAGCTGTCTTCCCGGTTCTTGTGCCATGAGCCTTTCACGCAGGTTTTGGTACTCATGCGACCAGCACCAAATCTTTTCTTGCATAACCCTTAATAATCTGACATTAAGGTCGTCCTGATGAAGTCTCTGCTCTACAAATTTTTTCCTGGGATCTTTAAGTCTATGGCGAAGTATTTGAACTGCCTGCTGATTGATTTTTAATCTGTTATAACTTGAAAGGACAATTCTTCTGGTTAGTACTGTGACCTTGTCCACCAGCTCTTCCCTGCAAGGAAAAATGATCTGTGCCGCCGCAGTGGGCGTAGCGGCCCTATGATCTGCCACAAAGTCTGAAATCGTGAAATCGACCTCATGGCCTACTGCCGAGACAACGGGTACGGTACAATTAAAAATTTCTCTGGCGAGGGTCTCATCATTAAAGGCCCAGAGATCCTCAAGTGAGCCACCTCCTCGAGTAAGCAGTATAACGTCGCCTTTTTCAGCAATATCTCGAATAACTTTCAGAGAATCAATTATCTCTGCAGAAGCCCCCTCTCCCTGAACACTTGCCGGACAAAGCAAAATGTTCGCTCCCGGATAGCGTTTTTTGGCACTCCGAATGAAATCACGGATTGCTGCGCCAGTAGGGGATGTGATAACAAAAACCCTTTGTGGAAGCAGTGGAAGCGGCAGCTTATGCCCAGAAGAAAAAAGGCCCTCTTTTTCCAAACGTGTCATTAGCTGCTCAAAGGCCAGTTGCAAGGCACCCTCTCCCTTTGGTTCAACGATTTCCAATACCAACTGGAGATCACCCCTGCCGCCATAGATATTAAGCCTTCCAAAACAGATCACATATTGGCCATTCTCCAGATAAAAAGGAAGGCGGGCTGCCTGTGACCTGAACAATACGGCCTTGATCTGGGAACGATTATCCTTCAAAGTGAAATAGCAGTGTCCCGATGAGGGCTGGCGAAGATTTGATATCTCTCCCTCCACCCATAGGATATCAAAATTGAGATCCAATCTGTCCTGGATCTTGGCTAAAAGATCCGAGATCTGCCAGATATGTCTGGCAGGAGGAGGAATAACCCGGTCAATATCCGGGGAAATTATTCCTTCCAGCGCAGAAGGGGGGAACAAGTTTTTTATGGAATTTTCCGACATGGTAATTGGGAGTATAGGTGGACTGGAATAAGTACGCAAGGCCTATCGCATGCTGTATGAAAAAGCACGGATAATATTCATATCGTACTTGGTTCATATTTTTTACAGTATAATAATAATATGGACTTGCCCAAAATCACTTCCTGTTCTAACTTCTAGAAAAGCTTTATAAGTATCTCATACTTTAAGGAGAAAAAAGCAATGAATCAGAATTTCAAGGTCACGAACACGAGGCATGATGCCGGAAAAGGCACGTACCACCAAGATTCGAATGACTCCAGGTCCGCCGAGTCGGAAAGGCCTGATTCAGCGCCACTTCTTAATGTGAACTTTTTTACGTTTATATTCTCTCTTAATACATCAGCCCTGGTACATCTGGGTGAGATCCCGGAATCCGTCTCAGGTGAGATAAAAAAGGACCTGACCCTTGCTCAGCATACTATAGATACCTTGGCCATGCTCCGGGAAAAAACGATGGGAAATCTTGCTGAAGATGAAAAAGGGTTTTTAGAGCACATACTTTTCGATCTGCGCATGAGATATATTAAGGCTATATACTGATACTTGCAAGTAATTGAGGCATAAGCAATAAGTAAACTTCATATGAGTTCTTTGAGTCTTTTGGCGCCTGCCAAAATAAATCTGTTCCTGATTATCAAAGGACATTGTTCTAATGGATATCACCTTATTTTTACAATGTTCCAAAAAATTTCCCTTTGGGACGAGATCGAGCTTTCTGTAAGTCAGGGGGAAAAAGGGGATATCTGTTTAGAATGTAAAGAAAGCACGTTGCTCTCAGGCTCAGGCAACCTTGCATATCAGGCAGCCAAACTATTTCTGGAAAAGGCCGGCCTGAATCTTCGAATCAAAATCATTTTAAAAAAGAGGATTCCCATAGGTGGGGGGCTGGGAGGAGGAAGTAGTGATGCGGCATCCGTGTTAAAAGGACTTAATGAGTTGGCCGGCTTCCCCTTTAATGAAGCATCTTTACATTCTCTGGGCTGCAGCCTCGGAGCGGATGTGCCGTTTTTCCTTCTTGAGGCGCCGGCCGCGCTGGGAAGGGGAATAGGTACCGAACTCGAGGTCGTTCATGTACCTCACGGATGGTATGTGCTGGTCTATCCGGATTTTAGCATAAGTACTCGATGGGCCTATGAGAATTACGTATTGACAGGGCAGGACCAGGGCACTATTTTTGACGCCGAAGAGGTCATTAAAGCCGCTATGTGGCAAAATGATCTAGAGCAAGTGATTTTAGCCAGATATCCCGAAATAGACCGGATCAAAGAAGAGCTTATGGCGCTTGGAGCCAGGGCGGCTTTGTTGTCAGGGAGCGGATCGACGGTCTTCGGGTCCTTTCTGTCTCAGGAAGCAGCCCGTCGGGCAGCCTCTAGCCTTGAGATCAATAATGGTCTTCAGACCTCATTGGTAGAGAGTTTATAGTTGAACAAGGGCTGTTGGGGTGTCGTCAAGTGGCAAGACACGGGTTTTTGGAGCCCGCATTCGGAGGTTCGAATCCTCCCACCCCAGCCACTTTGCAGTTTAATGTTAATATAAATGTTAAGAATTGTAATCTTATTGGGCTTTAAACGCCTAAATTTATATCGGGCTTTCAGCGTGGCCGTTCTCAGGTAGATAGAGTCGATAGAATGGATGAGCCAGGCCACACTTGAACCTTATTTCAGTTAACTTTGGACAATAACCCTAAATGGTTTAAGCTATGTCAACAAAAATAAATAATATGATAATCTTTACTGGAAATGCCAATCCTGTCTTGGCTCAGGAAATATGTGATTACTTGAATATACCTCTTGGCAGGGCATCCGTGCAGACCTTTAGTGATGGCGAAGTGTACGTAGAGATAGGAGAGAATGTCAGAGGGGCGGATGTATATGTTATCCAGCCCACCTGTCCCCCTGTAAACGACAACATGATGGAACTTCTCATAATGGTAGATGCCTTGAGAAGGGCTTCCGCCAGGAGGATTACAGCAGTATTGCCGTATTATGGATATGCCAGACAGGATCGGAAAGTAGCCCCCAGGGTCCCTATTTCCGCTAAGCTGGTGGCAGACATTATTACCACGGCAGGTGCCAGGAGGGTCCTTGCCATGGATCTGCATGCTACGCAGATTCAGGGTTTTTTCAGCATACCTGTGGATCATCTCTTTGCTGCCCCGGTAGTGCTTGCTTATCTCAAGGAAAGATTTACAGGAAAATCGGTGATGGTTTCTCCCGACGCAGGTGGCGTAGAGCGGACCAGGGCCCTTGCCAAGAGATTTGGCGCCGGATTGGCTATTATAGACAAGCGCCGTAACAAGCCTAATGAGTCGGAAGTCATGTATATTGTTGGAGATGTAAAGGGAAAAATAGCCGTGATATTAGATGATATGGTAGATACTGCAGGTACATTGTGCAAGGCCGCTCATGCACTTAAGGAACACGGTGCCGATGAGGTCCATGCCTGTGTCACTCATCCGGTACTCTCAGGTCCTGCGATAAGTCGCATCAAGGAATCGGTGCTTAAATCACTGGTGGTTACAAATACAATTCCTCTGGGTAAAGAGGCACAAAATGTTGAGAAAATCAAAGTACTATCTGTATCTGCCCTTTTAGGAGAGGCCATAAGACGCATACATGATGAAGATTCAGTAAGTTCATTATTTGTTTAAAAAGGAGTTTTTTAATGAAAAATGTGGCAATAGATATCCATGAGCGGACAAAGGCAGGTAAAGGAGTAGCTCGCAAACTTCGCCATGAAGGCCAGACCCCCGGGGTGTTATACGGGCCAAAAGCCGAGGCTATGTCTCTTTCTGTAAACACTCATGAGTTCAGGAAGCTTCTTAATTCAGCCGGCGGAGAACCATTGCTTTTCACTTTGAATCGGAAGGGCAATGGAGACAGCAGCAGCTATACCGCTCTCATCAAGGATCTGCAATTGCACCCGGTGAACGACAAAATACGTCATATAGACTTTTATCAGGTGTTGATGGACGAAGAGGTACAGGTTGAAGTCCCGATTAGCGCAACAGGAAAGTCCAAAGGGGTTGAAACGGATATGGGTGTCCTGGAAATCATACAGCGGACAGTCAAAATATCTTGTCTGCCTATGGCCATTCCAAGAGACATCCAAATTAATGTCTCTGATCTCAGACTGGGAGACACCGTCCATGTATCAGATGTCGTGGCCCCTGAAGGGATCCGCTTACTGGATGATCCAGAGACTACCTTGATGACCGTTGTGGCCTCAAGAGCTGAAGAAGAAAAGAAAGAGGAAGAAGAGACCGAGATCGAGGTTGAAGAAGAAGGCGAAGCAGAATAAATTGTCAGAACACTCTTGGATGTTGAGTTTTATTTCAGCACCACCATCCCAAATTATTTCATATTTAAACCAAGAGGGATTTTTAAATAATTAACTATGCACAATTCGAGATTATTTACAGGCATGGAAGGTTAAGGCTCATTTTGTCCAGGGCGCTTTTGGTAGGCCTCGGGAACCCAGGTTCTCAGTATAAGTACACCCGCCATAATGTGGGCTTTACAGTTTTGGATCGTATGGCTCTTCAATTCGGTCTTGATTTTGTTCCGCACAGGAGTTTTCCCCAATATGAGAGTGTATCAGGGTTCATAAGGGGCACTCCTGCTATATTGCTTAAGCCTTTAACTTACATGAACAGGAGTGGTGACGCAGTATCGCCGGTTCTTAACTTCTATAAAATCTCTTTGGAAAAGCTACTGGTGATACATGATGACCTGGATTTACCCGTGGGAGGTCTCAAATTCGTAAAGGGGAGTGGTACCGGAGGACATAAAGGGATTAAATCCATAATGGAATCTATTGGCAGCAAGGAATTTCTCCGCCTAAAGATAGGTATTGAAAGACCTCTCAGTTCCGTGCCAGTAGACAAATACGTTTTATCACCTTTTCTGCCGGAAGAATCTAAAGTGTTAGACAAGGTCATAGATATATGCATAGACGGTCTGGTATACTTTCTGGAGAAGGGTGCCAAAGCTGCCATGAACGAGTTTAATGGCAAGATAAAAACAAACGATGTGACGGATCTTTCGTAATTTCCAGGGGAGAATTAAATGGGCAAATTTTTAGGTTATACTGCATTGATACTCCTGGCAGCCCTTATGGTCGCTGGAAGCTTTCTTGGATATTTTCTTTTAGAAGGAAGCCCACCGGAACTCCATGTAGCCTCACTGCCAGAGACAATCGGAAGGGAGTATGTGCTGACGGTTAGCGTAAGAGACACCCGAAGTGGAATAAGTTCGATTTCTGCCTGTCTGAATCAAGGTGACAGAGTCTTTGAACTTGATCCAAAAATTTATAAGGTAAAGGAATGGTGGAGGGGATCGGGGATAAAAGAGGACACAGTCTCCTGGGTCATCAAACCTTTCACATTAGGCATGACTGAAGGTAAAGCCCTTCTGCGGATTACCGCAAGGGATTCATCCTGGCGAAATACCCTAACAGGAAATGCGCAGGTTTGGGAGGCTGAAATCCCAATAGATCTGACGCCACCACGTATTGCTGTAAAAAGTACTGTACATAATATAAGAACAGGAGGCTCCGGTCTTGTATCTTATAGAATAAGTGAACTGCCCAGCAGAACAGGGGTCTTGATAGGTGAAAGATTTTTCCCGGCTTATCCCAAACCTGGAGGAGCAGAAGATATGTACGTGGCCATGGTGGCAATCCCTTTCAATGTCACTAAGCCAAAGAGAATGCTGATCGAGGCAGTTGATCGAGCTGGAAACATTGCCAGAGTTGGCTTTCCTCACATGATCCTTCGTAAGACTCCAAAGGTAGACACGATAAATATAAATGACCACTTCCTGGAGCAAAAAATGCCGGACTTTATGGCCAGGTACCCTGAATTCCAAGGCTCTCCACTGGAAGTATTTCTCAAAGTCAACACCGAATTGAGGCATCGTAATAATCAGGAAATTGAAAATTATTGCAAGGAAAGTGCCGCTGAAATCCTCTGGCACGGGAGCTTTGTTTGCCTTCCCAATTCGGCCTTCAAGGCAGGTTTTGGAGAAGAACGTCATTACCTTTACAAGGGTAAGAAAATTGGCCGGTCTTATCATATGGGATCAGACCATGCCTCATTTTCTCACGCCTCCGTCCCTGCAGGAAATACCGGCCTTGTTGTGTTTGCGGATTACCTTGGAATCTATGGAAATACCATAATCATGGATCACGGCCTCGGCCTGTTCAGTATGTACTCCCATCTCAGCGAAATCCAGGTATTAAAAGGTGATAAGGTCGAACGTGGAGATACAATAGGAACAACCGGCATGACCGGTCTTGCCGGCGGAGATCATTTACACTTCGGGATGATGGTCCATGGGGTTTTTGTTAATCCCATAGAATGGTGGGACAAGAAATGGATTCAAGACCATATCTTGACCAATTTATCTGTACAGTGAAGTTCCCTTGTCAGAGGCTTGGAGTAAGGACTTTTGTCTGTTTTTTCCTGTAATGTAATTAAAAACTCGGAGGTTTATTCAGGATGGAAATATCTTTGATACTAGTGCCTATAGATTTCTCAGATTGTGCTGCAAACGCATTGAGTTACGGAAAGAAAATAGCTTCTTCATGGAAAGCGGAATTATTACTCATTCATGTCGTAGATTCGGCCAAGGCCTCTCTCGTTGCTGATTATACCAAGGAATCAATTGAAGATGTGAAAAAACGGCTTACAAATCAGGCCAAACAGACCTTCCGCCATTTTTTAAATGACCTGGGCCATGATGGTCTGGTGAAAGATACCATCGTATCTTATGGCTCCCCGTTTCAGGAAATTGCTATCAAGGCAAGAGAGCTTCAGACCGACCTCATTTTAATGGGTGGTTATGGGAGTAGAGGGAAGGGACAAATCGACGAAATTTTTTTTGGTGGCACGGTGGATAAAGTGGTTCGCCTTTTGCCCTGCCCTGTTCTATGCGTGCCCATGGGATGGTCAATTGAAAATATTTAGGAGGCGGTAAATCAGACGAAGATTCCCAATATTTCATAATTCCTAAGCCCCGCCGGTGTGCGGACTTTAACCTCATCCCCTTCATATTTGCCTATAAGTGCTTGGCCAAGAGGGGATTTGACTGAAATGTTTCCTTTTTGTACGTCGGATTCATCCGGACCTACCAGCTTATAAACAACCCTGTCTCCGCTATCTATATTTTCCAGTCTAACCTTGACCCCGAACACAACCCTGTCGCAGTCCTGGCTCTCACTTTCAATCACCTCTGCTATGGAAAGTTTGCTATGAAGATACTGAATTCGGGCTTCAAGCTGACCCTGTCGTTCCTTTGCAGCATGATACTCAGCATTTTCAGATAAATCGCCATGTGCCCTGGCCACTTCAATAGCCTTAATTGCCTTAAATCTTTCTACTTTTTCCAAGGTCTCAAGTTCTTTTTTTAGTCTTTCAAAACCCTCTTTTGTGAATGGGATTCGTTCCATATTCATTACTCCCACATTATATTTTCATCAATCAACAAACTCGCATAACAAAAAAGCCTTATGGAATAGAGCTTATAAGGCCTTGCGAATCAGGTCTTTCTGAAATTATAAATACCAGAAAAAGACATTGGTGCAAGCTGTACGGTTACAACACTCAAAATACTACTTTAACTTATATAGGCATCTTCTATAATTTGGGGCATAAGGTTATCGGCCATATGACAAAATTTTTATTTTAAACACTTTACATTCAAGGCCGTCGGACCTAAACTCTTTTTAATGTTTGCAACTGTTCAGAAAACAGTTTATATTTTGTGCTTGCCTTGTGACCATGACATGTAAATAAAAAAGTTGTTTGTCAAAGTCCTCATCAGCTGTGTCTTTGATTAGCTTCATATATAATAAAAATAACTAACAGGGTTTTTATCTGGATTAAACCATGGGCGGAAAAGTAGCTCTTAAAAAAAAGGACTTGTCATCAAATAGTTATGTTGATCGTCTGATTGAAGCAGGCCAAGAGGGTACTATTACTTATCAGGTATTGAATGAACTGATACCCGACGAGGAAAAGGACCTTGAGAAGCTTGAAGAGATATTCGATCTACTATGCCTTAACAATATCGAAGTCATCGATGTCCCCAAATTCATAGCTATTTCCAGAGAGAAGGTTCTGAAAGAACTCGCAGGGAAAAAATGTTTGCTTGAAAAAGAAACGGATGATGATGAATCAGAGACTCCGGCAGTAGTGCTTGACGCTGGAGGTCATACAGACTCAGAAGAAATTACTACCACCTATCTGCGAGAAATGGGGAAATACGAGCTTCTTACTCCCGAGAAGGAGCAAGATCTCAGCCGCACTATCAGAGATGGCTTTAATGGGATTATTAGGGCTATCATGGAACACCCCTCGGACTTACCTGCAATGGAGGCCTTGAGAGAGCAAATTCGCACATGGAGGCGTCGAGATCCAACCCTGAAGCCCAAAAAGCAGCAGTTGAATTATTTGGTGAGTGCCGTTGCCAGCATTCTGGAAATATACGCCGAGGATGACGGCCTTGAACCTCTCGAAGTCACAGTCAAAAGGCATCGCATCCAAATAGAAGTGGCTAAAGATGAAATGATCAATGCCAATCTCCGCTTGGTGGTCAGTATCGCCAAACGATATATGCATCAAGGCCTATCACTCTCTGATCTGATTCAGGAGGGTAATCTGGGTCTCATGCGGGCAGTATTCCGATTTGACTATACAAAGGGTAACAAGTTTTCTACATATGCCAGTTGGTGGATACGCCAGGCTATTACCAGGGCAATACTCGACAAGACTCGTACAATACGTCTTCCAGTTCATTTTTTAGAACTGCGCAGTCAATTTTTCAAGGCCTTTTATGCCCTCCTTAAAGAACTTGGCCGGGAACCTATACCTGCAGAAATTTCGCAGCGAACCGGGCTTCCTTTGGAAAAAATATTGTCCATTCTGGAGGCCTCAAAGGAACCGGTCTCTTTGGAGACTCCAGTTGGCAATGAAGATAGTACCTTGGGGGACTTTATTGAAAATATGGATATTGTCTCTCCTTACGAGACAGTGCGGGAGAGAGAACTTACGGAACGAATTAAGGGCATCCTTGCTACTCTCAGCCCAAGGGAGGAAAAAATAATTCGCCTCCGTTTTGGAATAGGCGAGGATAGCGAATATACACTGGAGGAGATAGGAAAACGCTTCAACGTGTCACGCGAGCGCATTCGTCAGATAGAAAAGAAGGCCCTTAACAGGTTGAGACACTCGAGCCGTCGGGAGCGTCTGAAGTTTTTTCTTGGTTAAGATCTATAATGATTTATTCTTGTCAATCGAGTTGATTATCAGGCCAGTCAAGATCTTTGGAGTGAAATAGGTTGACTTATGAGGCATGATAAGTCCTGTATCAGCTACGTCGAGAACCTGATTAACTGTTGTAGGCCTCAGGAGAAAGAGTAAATCGTTTTCATTCAATGCACGAACAGCACTTGCTGCATCTATTGTGAATTTTATGGTCTTTCCCGCCTCCAGGCCCTGAGGATTAATTTTAAAGACCCCCTTAATAACGGACTCTTCCAGCAGCATTACATCGAGTTCCGACAACGCAGGGTGCAGGTGTGACAATAGCCTGTCTCGATCTGTTGACTTCTGCCACCAGACTTGTGCTATTTTCCTTTTTCCAAATATTACTCCGATACCTCGCCTCTGCGGTTTTTCATTGAGGCGCTGGATCAAATTACTGCATACCTGCCCTGGCTCCGAATGTTTCATGTGAGAGATTGTTTCAACATCGAACACATGAGAAGCTGAAGCCGTTATATGTTTAGGATCCATTTCCTCTTTCAGGCTGAGAACCCTGTGAACCGGAAGTACTACAAGTCCGCTATCTTCAGCATCGACAAGATAAACCATTAGATAGTTATAAAGCTTTAAAGGATCTTTCCCATAAACATTTTGCATCTCGTTTCGATATTTAATGGCGGTGGCGTAACGGTGGTGACCGTCAGCTATATATAAAACAGTTTCCAGCAAACACTCGCGAAGAGATTTTAGCCTGTCCTCATCAACTACCTCCCACAATTTATGCGTATTTCCACCCTCGTCTTTTACAGTATAAAGTTCTTTTTTTTCAGACTCGGTCAAGATGTCAACAGCATCGGGGTTGTGGCGATACAGCATGAAAACTTGACTGAACTGGGCCTCCGTAGCCTGCAACAGACGAAATCGATCTTCCGTAACCCTATCGAAGGTCCGTTCATGAGGGCGCACGATTCGAGTTTCCCAGTCCTCAACTCGCACCAATGCAACAAATCCTTTTCTGCATAAATTGCCATCCGGGGTCGAAAAGCTGATGTCATAGGGATATATGGCATGTCCATCTTTTTGCTCTAAAATCCTTTTTGATAGCCAGCTTTCAAATCTCCTTCTTGCGCAGGTATATTTGTCTATTTTATGTGTTTTGCTTAAATCGGGTTTGGATAGTTCAAGGGAAAAGATATTATAGTGATTTCTGGATACAAGGCTGTCCCGTTTCTCATCGTCAACTACGTCATAGGGTGGTGCTACCAGTTGGTCCATATCTCCGGCCCGATCGGTATTGTATCTTATTCCGCGAAAAGGTAATACGATTGCCATATTAAATCTATCTCCAGTTTTTGGTTTTTTATGATTCGTTCATCCCATATAGACTTCACCCCCTCGGGGCGAGCTTAAAAAATCTCCGGCACGAATCTCACTGATTAGACCGTTTTATCCTCGGGCGTCCGTGTGATCCGTATTTAAAATGGGAATTAGTCTATCAAGTTAATAGATATTGAACGAGGCCTTAGCTAATACGGTAAAGGCATATCGTCAAGCGGTAGCATTGGATTTCTCTGGCAGGCGCCTTCTAATTTTGAATATTCAGTCTTCCGGGCCGAGATTTTTATTATTCAATATATTCTTTAGAAATCTTTATCGTCAGCCTGCAGAAGATGATTTAAGGCATCTTCTAAAGAATATGTGGCTGGGAAAGATTCAAGCAAAAAACTTATCTCAAGTTCCCACTCATTTTTGCAAATTTGCAGCTGCTCTTGAATCATCTCAAACAAATGCTGCATGGAATCAAGCGGGCAGTTTGCAAATATCAGGTAATCTAATCCCTTTCGATAAAGCGTGGCCTCGTAATTTACACCCGTATTTGCCTTAGAGAAGTCGTTTATGGAGTGCTGTATATTTTCACCAATTTCGTCCAACATTTGGTCTGCTCTGAGATACCCCCATTTTCGGCTTATCTGCTTCAAGTTCTCAAAGCTGATAATGATTATAGAATACGGAAATCTCTTTATACTAAGAGCGGTTATTTTATCTAATGTCAGCAGACAACGGTAGTTATAAAAGCTGCACATGGGCTCCCTGAAATATGTAATCTGCCTGAAGAGTTCAAGGGAACTAATTTCACTGCATTGCTGCCTCTGTATAGTAAGAGGATTCCAGTCATAGACGACCTCTTCTAGGGCTGCCGTAATATCTGCGTCAAGTCTTCCTTCTTTCACCTCTTCTTTTAATATTTTCATGGCCTGGCTACTTGACAGGGGAGATTTATAAGGCCGTTTCGCGATCAAGGCTTCATATGTATCTGCCACTGATACTATTCTGACCATAGTACTTATATCATCCCCTTTCAGGCCCTTTGGATAACCGCTTCCATCCAGCCGTTCATGGTGTTTAAGTACTATTTCGATTACTCTGTCATCATGATAGCGGGAATCAAGATATCTTGCCCCGATAGTTGGATGCATACTCATGATTTTTCTATCAATATTATTAAAACGGCCGGGTTTTAAGAGTATGTTGTCAGGTATCGCAATTTTCCCGATGTCGTGTATGAGACAACCTATCCCCAGGACTTCCATCTCTTCTGATGACAACCCTTGTAAAAGACCTATTCCTTGGGATATGGCGGCGACCCTCAAACTGTGTTCCAAACTATAGGGATCACGACTGCCCAGCATCTCTCCCATTACATCGAACAGATCCCTGATCAGGGCCTGATGTCCTTCTTCCAGTGCCATTACCTGGTTAATTGCTGCCAATCTGACAAATATCTGTTCAGGATGACAGGGCTTGACCATATAATCAGTAGCACCCGCTTGAAGTGCATTAATCATTGTCTGTCTGTCTTTGACCCCGCTTAGAACAATAGAATACACCTTGGGCCTTGCCAAATTTTTTACTTCTTCCAAAAGCTCCAAGCCGCCGAATTCCGGCATACATAAATCAGTGATAAGAAGACGGATTGTATCGTCTTTTCTCAGGATAGACAGGGCCTCCCTGCCATCCGCAACACCAGTGGCATTTAGCCCCCATTCGGAAAGGTGGGCAAGCAGCAGGTTTCTCTCCTGCGCTTCATCTTCTGCTACCAGTACACTGTATTTTCTGAGAGCGGGGAGCTCACCGGCAGTAGTGATGGAAAAGTCTGTAGAATTATTGTACAAGGGTCCTGTCAACCTGAATCATTCTTACTATAAGTGTTTATACATGGTAATGATGCC
>Ga0180432_10004976_pt1 | contig 17954 bp, 11 predicted proteins | sample SS_ome_10_FD_132414 | JGI IMG/M metagenome (GOLD analysis project Ga0180432, IMG submission 132414) | Hypersaline lake sediment archaeal communities from the Salton Sea, California, USA - SS_1_MS_2 metaG | ecosystem: Environmental > Aquatic > Non-marine Saline and Alkaline > Hypersaline >...
ACTATACGAAGGAACTCACCTCACCCTCTCTCCCGCCACCCTTCCGGCTCCGACCTCAGAGAATGGCCAGTCTGCCGCAAAACTCATTGCAGCCGGTCCTGGACCCTCACCAGATGTGCCGCCCCATAGCCGAACTTGTGCGCAAGGCGGTTTGCAGGCTACCGCCTCCCGCCTTCGAGGCAGCAGGGTGGATCTGCCCAAGTGGTGCCTAGGCGGCAAGTCCTTCGATACCGGTAGTTCAGGTGAGTGCCTCGGGCGCAGAGAGATTGCAGTGGAGTTTGCATTGCCGGTCGGATACCAGGGGCACCGCCGTTGGGACTGTAACGCGGGGACGGCGGGTGCGTTGTAAGGTATTCTATGCTATAATCGGCGCTGTGAAACGAGAAGCGTTCGAGAGACTCGTTGCAGAGGCACTGGACAACCTCCCCGAGGACATCCAGCACGCCCTGGATAACGTGGACGTGGTCATCGAGGATTGGGCCGATGGTGGCACGCTCCGACGCGCGGGCCTGCGCCACCCCACCCAGCTTCTGGGCTTTTATCACGGTGTGCCCCGCACGAAGCGCGGTCGGGGCTACAACCTCGTTCTCCCGGACAAGATCAGCATCTACCGCCGCCCCATCCAAATGCGCGCCAGGACCGACGACGAGGTGCGTCGTATCGTCCAGCGCGTGGTTCGCCACGAGATTGCCCACCATTTCGGCATCGACGACGCGCGCCTGAGAGATATCGGCGCCTACTGAGGACCCGAACGATGAATGACACACCCTATCCCGACGTCAGTCGCCTCCGATCGCTGTTCCCGGTCACGCGATCGTGCGCCTATCTCAACCACGCCGGTATCGGCACACTCTCCGACCCGGTCAGGACGGCCATGGAAGCCTTCCTCGTGCACCGCTCCGCCTCGGGCGAGGAGGGAGACTACGACACCCTCGACCAGGAACTGCGGGCGGCCCTGGCCCAGCTTGTGGGCGCCAGCCCCGCGGAGATTGGTTTCGTCCAGAACACCAGTGAGGGCTTGAACGTGATCGCCAACGGCCTTGAGCTCCAGCCCGGCGACAACGTGCTCTTCTGCGACATGGAGTTCCCCTCCAACGTCTATCCCTGGATGAACCTGGAGAAGCGAGGGATCGAACCGCGCTGCGTGCCCCACCACGGCGGCGGTCTGACCCTCGAGGCCGTGGAGGATCACGCCGATGATCGCACCCGCGTGGTGGCCGTCAGCTCGGTTGAGTTCCTGACCGGTTTCCGGACTGATCTCGCTGCTCTGGGCCGTTGGTGCCGCGCTCACGACAGCTATCTGGTGGTGGACGGCATTCAATCCCTGGGCGTCCTGCCGATGGATGTCATGGCGAATCACGTGGATTTCTTGGCCTGCGGCGGTCCCAAGTGGCTGATGGGGCCGGGAGGCCAGGGGTTCATCTACGTCCGCCGGGAGCTCTTGGACGAGCTTCAGCCCGTATTCGCCGGGTGCATCAGTGTCGAAGGCTGGGAGGACTGGAGATCCTACAATCTGACCTTCCTCCCTGACGCCAGCCGTTTCGACCTGGGCTGCGCCAACTTCATCGGACGGGTTGGGCTGCTGGCCGCCGTGCGCCTCCTTCTCTCCGTGGGCATCCAGGCCATCGATGCGTGGACGCTTCACCTGACGGACCTCCTCATCGAGGATCTCCAGGCCCGCGGCTACGAGGTGATCAGCAACCTTGATCCGCGACACAGGAGTGCCATCGTGACCTTCGCCGTCCCGGGGAATCCTGCCGAGGCGCTGGAGAAGCTGGCAGCGGAGGGGATCGTCATCTCCATGAGAGAGTCATACCTGCGCGTTTCACCCCATGGCTACAACACGGAGGAGGAGATCCTCCGCATTGGAGACACCCTGGGCTCCGCATAGGGGCCGCAGCACGCGAGTCTGACGCAAGAGAGGGCCTTATATGCCTATGGACGACCAAACGGCACGCGTCGCCGAGCCGACGCGTTTCTCCCCGCCGGCCCCCGGCTCCGTCGAAGAGACCGGGCTCGGGCTCGGGTTCCTGACAGATCTGGCCGTCAAGATTATGTATCTCGAGGGCGATATCCTCGGCTACGAGCTTGCTGACCGGATGCGGCTGCCTCACGCCGGGGTTGTGGAGGAGCTGCTGGACTTCCTCAAGCGTGAACAGCTCTGCGAGGTCAAGGGGACCGGAGGCGTCGGAACCTCTCGTGGTCTCGGTCGGGCCGTCTACCGGTACAGCATCACGGACAAGGGGCGGGCCACAGCCCGCGAGGCCATGGAGCGCTCCCAGTACGCGGGCCCGGCGCCTGTACCCCTTGACCGCTACATCAGCGCCGTCGAACGGCAGACCTTCCGCATGATGAAGGCTCGCCGCGCCAGCCTCGAAGAGGCGCTCTCCCACCTAATCGTCGATGAGGAGACCAAGGCACATCTCGGGGCCGCTGTGAACTCACACCGCTCCATTTTCCTCTTTGGACCTCCCGGCAACGGCAAGACTGTCATGAGCGAGAGTCTCGGGAGTCTCGTTCTTCAGGGGGCCATCTACATCCCCTACGCGGTGGAGACGGGGAATGAGGTGATCAAGGTCTACGACGCAGTCAACCACGTGGAGATCGAGAACGAGGTCGACAGGCTGAACGGTCGCGACCGCCGCTGGATCAAGATCCGGAGACCCGTGATTACCGTGGGCGGCGAGCTCACCCTCCACGAGCTTGACCTCATCTACGAGCGGAACAGCCGCTATTACGAGGCGCCCCTGCAGATGAAGGCGAACGGGGGCATGCTCCTGGTCGACGATTTCGGGCGCCAGCAGGCCAGGCCGCGGGACTTGCTCAACCGGTGGATCGTGCCCCTGGAGAAACGCGTCGACTTCCTGACCATGCACATGGGGCGGAAGATCGAAATACCCTTCGACGTGCTGATCGTCTTCGCCACCAACCTGGCACCGACCGACCTGGTGGACGAGGCTTTTCTACGCCGCATCCGCCACAAGATCAAGATCGACGATCCGACGTGGGACGAGTACCGCGAGATCTTCCGGCGTGCTTGCCGCGAAGGCGGCGTCCAGTACAGCGAATCGGGCCTGGCCTACCTGATCAAGGAGCACTACATCAAGCACGATCGGCCCAAGCGCCGCTGCCATCCCCGAGACCTGATCGCGCAACTCCGCGATATCGCCACGTACCTTGAGATCACGCCTGAGCTCAACAAGGACCTGATCGACCAGGCCTGCCACACCTACTTCGTCGATCTCTAGCAGAGGGTGGCGCTCAGGGCCTTACGACCGCCCTTGCTGCCCGCAAGCGGTTTGGTTGTAGCACACCATCCCACCTGGGTCTGATCAACTGGGCGGCTCGAAGGGCTGGAATCCGCCGCCCCGCACCTCGGTGGTCATCCCCACGACGACGAAAGCATCGGGATCCACCTGCCGGACGATGTCCCGCAGGTGCTCCATCTGGACGTCGGTGACGGCGCAGAGAAGGACGTCCCACGAGGTCCCCGAATACATGCCCTTCCCCTCCAGCGCTGTCACGCCCCTCCCCAATTCCTCCTGGATGCGATCTGCAACGGTCTTTCCTTCGTCGGTGATGATCGTCGCAAGCCGTTCCTTCTGCCGCGGTTGGGGGGTGAGTGGGCCGGCCACGCGGCGGAGGAACTCCGGCACGGTGCCCCGCCGCCGGGATATGTGGGCGGCGATGGCAACGCCGATGAGCACCACATCGATTAGCAGGACAGCGCCCACAACAAAGAGCCCGGGAATCGGCCCTACGCCGGCCCGCTCCAGCACAGTCTTGAGACTCATGGCGCGCGTCGGGTGGATGCTCAACTTGATCGCCCAGCTGAAGATCAGGAGGGACATCAACCAGAAGTAGTTCCGCATGAATCGCCGGCCGACAGCCTGCCAGTGCTCAATCGGGAAGGAGGGCTCCCTCAAGGTCTGAGCGAGGTTCGCCCCCCAATCGGGCGACGGTCTGAAGGGAGGCACGAACATGGACGCCAGGAAGTCCGTCTCCATCAGGTGCACTCGGTACGCCCACAGCACGTAGTAGCGGTACCGACGCGCTTCGATCATCAGAAACGTCAGGACCAGGAGCAGGACCAGAAGGAAAACGAAGTGGGGATTCGTCGGCTCCCCGAAGACGAAGGTCAGGGCACCGGCCACCGTGATGACCGCCCAGTTCGTTGTGGCATCCAGCCTCTGCCGCCAGGTGTTGGCGCGCTGAATCTCGCCACGGTACAGATGGACCATCGCCGTGGTGAAGCTCGAGGGATCGAGCTCATAGCCTCGGAATGTCCACGTTTCGTGTCCCTCGGAGCCAGCTCTGTCGGCCGGTTCATTCATACGTTACGATCCCTGGTATTGATCACGCAGCGCGTACAAGGCGTTCCCCCCCTGCCCCGTCCTCCATTGGCATCGCCGGCCTGGCGAATCTTCCAGGCGAGGTCGATCTAGCGCCGGGGTGTGCGCCACGCCGTCCCTGGCGCTAGGCCTCGGCTCACCTGGTGAGCGCGGTCACTTCTTCCTGTGGGTCAATCGGTACCGCTGAATGCGCTTGCGCGCGAAGACGGCGATGACCAAGACAGCCAGAAGAATCGCGATGCCACTGGTCACAGGGGATACGAAGTCAGTTCCGATCATCACCCCGTGGGCCGTCGCCAGCAGGAAACCCACGTAGTTGAGGAAGTGCACGATGCGCCAGCGCTTCCGATAGCGCGTGCGCAGGAGACCAGCCAGCGCCGCCAGCCCGATCAAGTACAGCGCTGGGCGCCCGCCCAGTCGCAAAAACGCCCCCAGAGAGGAGACCACCGGGACGAAGACGGACAGCTGCGAACTCCTGATGGCCACCGCCAGCGGATGGAGCGTCACCAGCACCAGCCCGGCCACCGACACCGTGTGATGGACCCTGATGAAGGGACGGCCGAAGGCCATAAACATCTCGCGCATGTAGTTTGAGGATACCACGGCCAGGAAGATGAACCAGGTGCCCAGCAGGGCGGCGGCGCGGATGAACCAGTCCAACGGCCCGCCGAAGGGCTGTAGGGCAATCAGGCCGCCGACGGCCACGAGGCTGGCCGCGCCGAGCACAACCAGGTAGATGATGCCTCGCCGCCGCTTCGCTGCCCTGTCGCTACTTGCCATAGGTCCCTCCCTTCCCCTGCTCCAACGTCCGCTGCTCCTGGAAAGCCGCTTACCGGTCCGGCTGCGGCCTCCATGCCCCGGTCCTCTCTCTCGCGTGCTAGTATACACTGGCCGGACGAGAGGGCAAGCCCTCGCGGCGGCTCCATGAAAAAGAGACAGGCCGAGCGCGCCGACCTGTCTCCAATACCGTCTCCCGGTCTCTACGGTGTCTAGGACAAGGTGACCGCCCGCAGGATCCTCGCCTTGCCCGGGTCGAAGAGACGCTTCCCCCGCGAACCGCGGCTCACGCTCGCGACGGTGCTCAAGTCGCTCGTGTGGTACCGGCGACCGTCGTCGAGGAAAACGTCCAGGGCGTCGCCAGCAACGCCGAAAGCCACATCCCCCAGCTTGCCGCCCGATTTCGTCTCCCGCAGGCACTGCATCCCCTGCGTGTTCCGTCCCTGGATGGAGAAGTCCGTCAGGGGCACGCGGTTTCCGTAACCGGTCTCCGAGATGACCACCACCTGCCACGCCGCCTCGGGGTGGCCGAAATCCTCCTCCGATTTCGCCTTCGGGATGACGGCCCCGCCGAGGATCCGGTCCCCCTTCTTGAGGGAGATGCCTATGACGCCGCTGGCGGTGTCCGTCTTCTGCGGGTTGACGTCGGAACCGTCCAGACGCAGGAGCTGGCCCTCCTGCGTGTAGAAAATCACGTCGGCCTTCTCGCCCGCCAGGCCGCCAAAGAGGAGTTCGTCGCCGTCGGTCAGGCCGATCACCGGCCCCCACTCCCGCTCGAGGAGGCAGAGGTCCTCGAGCCCCGTCCGCTTGACCTTGCCCGACCGGGTACCCAGGATCAGATACCGATCGGGTGCTACCACGTTCATGGCGGCGATGCGGACGCCCTTCTCCAGGCCCATGGACTCCGGCGTGGCGTCCTGGGGCACGAAGCCCACTTTCCCGCGCCAGCCGCGGCCGTCACTGCTCAGGAGGATCACCTGGTCCTCGGGTAGCGCTCGAATCTGCGCCAGATGGACCGTCCGGGCGGACCGCGTCGTCAGCCCGTCACTGGGCCGGTAGGAGAAGTCAGTCGCGTCGGTCCGTTCGATGCCGTCGGGCGTGAGTGCCAGCACCTGGTCCTTGTCCGGGGTCACCAGATCCGAGCCAGTCATCACCGTTGTGCCGGCGGCCTTGTCCTCGCTGTCTACGATGACCGTCCGACGCGGCACTGCGAACTGGTCGCGCAGGCCCGTCGTCTCCTCAATGACTACCTCAAGCCGCCGGGCCTCCGACGCCAGGAGAGCATCCAGGTAGTCGATCCGTTCGGCCAGCGACTTCGCCTCGTCCTGGAGCCTCGTCCGCCCCAGCGCGGCTAGCTGCTGGAGCTGGGTGTGGAGGATTGCGTTCGCCTGCTCCTCCGAGAAACCGAACTTGCGCATGAGGTTGTTGCGCGCCGTGCGGGGCTCCTTCGAACGGCGGATGGTGTCGATGACCTCGTCGAGGACGTCCAGGGCGGTCAGCAGCCCGTCCACGATGTGCAGGCGCGCTTTTCGCTCCCCCAGCTCGTGCCGGCTCCGGCGTTCGATGACCTCAAGACGGTGGGATACAAAATGCGTCAGGAGTTCCAGCAACGAGAGGTAGGTGGGTCGGTTCCTGCCCTCGTCCGGCGCCGCATCCCCCTCCTCATAGGGCACCAGGGCCAGGTTGATCACGCCGAAGGTCTCGCGGAGCTGCGAGTACTTCAGCACCTGCTCCAGCACCTCGTCCGGGTCGGCAGTGCGCGAGACCTCGACGACCAGACGCATGCCCGTGTAGTCGGATTCATCCCGCAGATCGGTGATGCCCATCACGCGACCGCGGTGAATCTCCTTGGCCAGCTTCTCCATCACCGTGTTCTTCTGCACGTTGTATGGAAGCTCGGTGACCACCAGGTTCGATTTGCCGCCGCCGATGTCCTCGACGAGCACCCGGGCCTGGGTTACGATGCGCCCACGGCCCTCGGCGTAGGCCTCGTACACCGTGTCGATGAGGCCGTCGCCGCGGTCCCTATACCGGTAGAGGATCCCCCCGGTCGGGAAATCGGGCCCCGGGATGAACTCAAGAAGCTTATGGGTGGTGATCTCGTCCCGACTCGCCCAGTGCTCTGCGACGTAGACGAGCGCATCGCAGACCTCGCCCAGGTTGTGCGGCGGCATGTTGGTCGACATGCCGACGGCGATGCCCGCGGAACCATTGACCAGCAGGTTGGGGAAAACCGTCGGTAGGACCGTCGGTTCCTCGAGGGAGCCGTCGAAGTTCTCCTGCCAATCGACCGTCGCCATCTTGAGATCCTGGAGCATGGTGTCGGCCACAGCCGTCAGCCGCGCCTCGGTATACCGCATCGCGGCCGGGCTGTCGCCGTCGACGGAGCCGAAGTTCCCCTGGCCGTCGACCAGGCACATCTCCATGGAGAAATCCTGGCCCATCCGCACCAGGGCGTGGTAAACCGACGTGTCCCCGTGCGGGTGGTATTTCCCCAGCACCTCCCCGACGATCCTGGCACATTTCTTGTGGGGCTGGTCGGCCCGCAGGCCGATCTCGTGCATGGCATAGAGAATGCGGCGCTGGACCGGCTTGAGCCCGTCCCGGATGTCCGGGAGCGCGCGGTCCGTGATTGTCATCCGCGCGTACCCCATATACGCCGCTGTCATATCGGTCGCCAGATCCACCGTGTCCGTGGGGACCACGACGGCCGGATTCTTTCCATCAGTCATGATCAGATACCTCTCTTCTCCGCCGGCCTCAGCCGGTGCGGTCGTTGACCGGCCCGGTTATCGCCCGGTTTGGGTACGATCGTCGTGGGTCGAGCACTGGCAGCTCGATAGGTACCATCCCGCCGCCTAATCGCCATTCTCGTCCAACATCATACCCTCGCCCCAGTACCGCATCAGCCTCTCCCGACGGCGCCCCGCCCCGGCCCCCATCCAGAGGGAGAAGGCCGCATTGGCGGCGTGGATATCGTTCGCCTTCACCTGCACCAGGTGATCATTCAGCGCGGGGTTTCCGCCGTCCCCGACGCTGAATACGGTCTCGCGGAGCTGTTCGGGATTCATCTCACCGAGCCCCTTGTACCGCTGGATCGTCACGCCGCGCATCCCGCCCCACTCCTCCAACACCCGGCGGCGTTCGGCCTCGGTGTACGCGTAGCGCTTATCCCCGCCCTTTCGCAGCAGGTAGAGCGGCGCCCGGGCGACGTAGAGATACCCCTCCTCGACGATGGGACGCATCAGGCGCCAGAAGAGGGTGTAGAGCAAGGTCTTGATGTGCTCCCCGTCCACATCGGCATCCACGAAGATGGCCACCCGACCATACCGCATATCCTCCGCGCTGAAGTCGCTCCCCACGCCTGCGCCGAGGGCGGCGACGATGGCTTTGACCTCCTTGTTGCTCAGCGCGCGATCCAGCCGTTTTCTCTCGACGTTGAGGATCTTGCCCCGAAGCGGCAGAATGGCGTGGTAGCGCCGGTCGCGGGCCTGCTTGCACGAACCTCCAGCGCTGTCTCCCTCGACGACGTAGAGCGTCGTCTCCTGGATAGCCGTGCCCTTTGCGACATCGGCCAGCTTGCCCGGCAGCTCATCGACCTCGAGGGCCGAGCGGCGCATGACCAGCTTCCTGGCCTTCGCCGCCGCCCGGCGGGCTCGGGACGCAGCGAGACAGCGCTGCACGATCTTCTTGCCCAGCGCGATTCGCTTCCGCAGGTGCTCGAGAAACCCCTCGTACACGATGGAGTGCACCTGTCCCTGGACCTGGTCGGCGCCGAGTTGAGTCTTCGTCTGGCTGGTGAACTGAGGATCGTGCATTCGGACGCTGAGCACGGCCGTCAGGCCGGCACGGCTGTCGCGGCCGATGATCTTGTCCCCCTTCTTGAGGAGGCCGCGGCGCTCATCGGCAAAGACGTTGATGGCCTTCGTCAGCCCTCCCATCAGCCCCGAGAGATGCCCGCCGCCGTCCGGGGTGGGGATGGTGTTCACAAAGGAGACCAGCTCGGGGAAATCCCCGTCATGCCACTGGAAGACCGCCTCAACTTCCGTCCCGTCCTCGGTCTTCCCCCCAAGTTTGATCGGGGGATGGAGCGTCTTCCGATCCCGATTGAGATGCTCTACGTACTCTACGAGACCACCCTTGTAGCAGTACTCCCGTACGCGCCCCTTTCCACGTCGGTCCTCGATCCGCGTCACGAGACCGGGTACCAGGAAGGCCACCATCTGGAGGCGTCGCGCCAGCGTAGCAAAGTCAAAATCGACCTCGTCCAGGTACTCGGGGTTCGGCTTGAAGGCGATGCTGGTCCCTGTGCCGAGGCGGGGGGCCTTGTTCTCCCGCACGGCGGTCACCTGCCCCCGGACGCCAACCTGCCCCACGACCTCCTCGGTCTCCGGGTTCAAGATGTTCACGGGCGTCGCGGGAAGGCCGTCCTCGTGGCGCTGACGGTACAGGACCCCGTCCCGCCGCACCGTCACCTCCAGCCAGGACGACAGGGCGTTGGTGGCCTTGATGCCCACGCCGTGGAGCCCACCTGAGGTGGAGTAGCTGCTCTCATCAAACTTTCCGCCAGAGTGGAGGGTGGTGAACGCCAACTCCATGGTGGGCTTATCCTTGTCAGGATGCATGCCCACTGGAATGCCCCGCCCGTCGTCGCTGATCTCGATGCTGCCGTCCTCCCCAATGACGACAGTGACCGTCTCGCAGTACCCCATCAGCGCCTCGTCCACCGAGTTGTCGATCACCTCGATGGCGAGATGATGGAGGGCCGTCATGCCTCGGCCGCCGACGTACATACCCGGCCTGCGCTGGATGTTCTCCGGGTAGTCGAGGACCTTGATGTCCTCCTCGGTATAGGTTCGTTTCACCATAGTGTCACCTTCCTCCAAACCGTTGGCTTGCCCTCAGCAGCTTCGAGGGCCGCGCGCAGCGGCACAGACAGGGCCGCTACCCTGCAGCCAGTATAGCACATTTGTTCTATTTGGTCAATCGGGAGGGCGCCAGGCCCGATCCAGATCTCTCCTGGCTGCCCAAGGGCGCAGGTCCATCAGCGTCCGGCGGCGTTCGCCACCGTCTTACCCGTCACCGAACGTAAATCGGACTGCTGAAGATCCAGCCACGGCGCTCCAGTCGGTAGCGCCGGTACACCTCCACGCGGTAGACGCCGGGGTTCGCCGTGGTGTGCTTCAGGCGCGCGCCCCCGCTCCGAGCCACGCTCTCACCATTCCGCAGCAACCGGATGTCAGCGGGCTCCGGTGTCGCCACCTCGAAGGTGGTGGCCCCGGTCCTGACGAGTTCCTCGCCCACCACGGCCTCGTTTGCCACACTTCGAGCACGGAACCGGAATCCCTTGGTCGGGGCCGCGCCATCGTAACCCACCCACGTTCTCCCCTCCCGCAGGGCGTCGTAGATCAAGGCCTTGTCGTGTCCCCGGTTTCCGTTGAGGGGCTTCTCAGTCAGTAGGTGCGTGTTGACGCAGCGAAAGAGGTGCGTATAGGGGAAGACCTGCCGGCTCAGCGGGCCCATCGAGTAGGTTTTCCCGTGAGCATCGGCGCCTCCCACGGCGGCCACCCGCTTCCCTTGGGCCAGCAGCTCGTCCCACTTCTCCAATGTGGCGTGGTAGGGGCCGCGGATGCCCATACCCGGGTAGTGGGCGTAGAAGAGGGCCCATAGCTTCCCGCGGAGCAGTCCCTTGAACTCCGACATGTAATTCCAGATCTCAAGGCCCGCGTAGCCCTCGACGTCCCAGGACTCCCACTCGATCGGGTCCAGGTCGGGCCCCACCCTGCTCCCGCGCTCGAAGGGGTGTGCCAGAAAGCAGAATCCGCCCGCTTCGTTGGTCCCGTCGATGACAGCCTGGGGATCCGATGCCAGGGGAGCGAGCTCCCTCTCCGCGCCGTAGGCCAGCAGGTGATCGGCCTGGGGCCGGCGGCGAACGTCGTGGAGCTCCTCGCCCACCAGGAGCAGGACATCGCCGTAGTATCCCTCGACGCCGGTGACGTAGACGTTGTGATCGGTGGTGATGACAAAATCAAGCCCCGCCGCGCCCGCCGCCGCGGCGACCTCGGCGTGGAGGCCGGTGCCATCCGAATAGGACGTGTGGACGTGTGTATTTCCAGTGTACTCGTATTCGTAAGTACTCATACCCCGTGCTCTAGCAGATGCTCCAGGGTCGAATAATCCTCAAAGACCGCATCGGCTAGCTCCCTTCCGTCATCCCGATGGCTCACCCCCAGGAAGAGGATGGACTTCATGCCCACGTCGCGCGCGCCCTGCAAGTCCGTTTCCGGGAGGTCCCCGATGTGGGCCGCCGCCTCTGGACTGGCATCGAGCTGCTCCAATGTGTGGAGGAAGGGCTCAGGATTGGGCTTGGCCGTACCCAGCTCGTCGGAGAACGTCAGGGTCTCGAAGTAGGCCAGGAGGCCGTCCTGCTCCATGACCTGACGGAGCACCCGCCCCGGGGTGAGGCCCGTGTCCGAGATCAGGCCCAAACGGTACCTCGCAGCCAACCGGGGAATGACCTCCGTCACCCCAGGGACGGGCTGAGGCGCGTCCCCCCGGAGGAACGACTCCTCAATCGCAGTTCCCAGACGGACTGCTGCTTCGTCGGGAATCGTGGCATCCAGATTCGTGAGAAGCTCGCTCAGCCAGCGCGTGGTCGGAATCGAGCGCCGCTCTTGACGCCAAACTTGGTCCCAGACCGTCCTGGTGTGACCGTAGGCCGCCTCGATCCGTTCCCGCGAGCGCGGCTGTCCGTGTCGACTCAGCGCCTGCTTGAGCTGCTGGAGCCGATCCTCCCGGGCGTACGCGTTCTGATAGAGGGTACCCCAGAAATCAAAGGTCAGCGCCACCAGGCGCCGATCCTCTGCATCAGGTCCGGCACTGTCGGTTCTACTCAACTTCCCTCCCATTCGGAAGCGTTGCACGCTCCATCGACCAGGTTCTGTACAGCTGCTTCATAGTTACCTTCGCATCGGTCAGATTCGCATCCTGAAGATTGGCAAAATAGAGATTCGCCCCGGTCAGATCGGCGCCCGCCAGATACGCCCCCACCAGGTAAGCGCGGCTTAGATTCGCACCCCTCAAGTTGGCGCCGCGCAAATCGGCCACCTCGAGCTTGCACTGGAGGTCCGCGCGCTCCAGATCGGCTTCGATGAGCGTAGCGCCCACCAGCCTGGCGTGCCGCAGGTTCGCTCGCCGCAGTTTTGTCTGCCGCATGTCAGCGCTGCGGAAGTTTGCCATCATCATGTTTGCGCCGCTCAGGTCCGCACCCACGAGGTGGGAAAGTACAAAATCCGCCTCACGCAGGTCGGCGTTCCGCAGGTCGGTCTCCAGGAGCGTCGCCCAGAAGAGGTTGGCACGTCTCAGCCGCACTTCCCGCATGTCGGCCAAGCTGAGGATGGCCCCCTCCAGACTGGCATCGCTGAGGTCGGCTCCCCGCAGGCCGATGTGGCGCAAGCTGGCGTCGTCGAGAACGGCTCCCTGCAGCTCCGCCCCGGCGAAGTCGCGAGATCCACCGTTGTACCGGGCGATGAGTTCCTTGGCTTCCAACGCGCTCCTCCCCCGGTGCTGCCCGGGCGGTCGACAGGACGCAAAGCGGTTTCCCAGGTGCGTCCGGCTTTCGCACGCATACGCTACGGGACGATCGACAATCTTATCGCAGCGACGGCCCATTGTCAAGCGCTCTCGATGGGGGTATAATCGCCCTGCCAACGGCGCGCGAGACCGATGACGCGGTGGAACGGAGAGTGCTCCCTCCGCCCCGCCGACTGAGGCGCTATCCGGACTCACAGAGCGAGATACGCACGAGAGAGGTGACCCTTGGACAACCGCCGAGTCGCCGACATTTTCTCGGCCATGGCCGACATCCTCGAGATCCAGGACGCGAACTACCACCGCATCATGGCCTACCGCCGGGCCGCTGAGACGATTGGCTCGCTGGGAGAGCCGGTGGAGGAGATCTGGCACGAGGAGCGCCTGACGTCGATCCCCGGCATAGGCGAGACCCTGGCCTCCAAGATCGATGAGCTGATGCGTACCGGTGAGATCGAGGCCTACCAGAAGCTCAAGGAGGCGGTCCCCGCCGGTGTGGTCGACATGTTGAGCATTCCCGGCGTCGGCCCCAAGAGTGCAGCCCGGTTCTGGAAGGAGCTGGACCTGACGACGGTGGGAGCGCTGGAGAAGGCCGCGGAGGCCGGAAGGCTGCGCCAGCTCCACGGGTTTGGCGCCAAGAGCGAGCAGAACGTGCTCGACGGCATCGACTTTCTCAAGCGGCGGACGGGTCGCACCCGGCTGGGCGATGCCTGGGACCTCGCACAGGCCCTCCTGACCCCACTGCGGGAGCTCCCCGAGGTGCGGCAGGCGGCGACGGCCGGCAGCCTGCGGCGCATGCGCGAGACTGTCGGGGACCTCGACATCCTGGTGGCAGCCACCCATGCGGACCCGGTCACCCGTCGTTTCTCCAGCTTGCCCCAGGTCGACGAGATCCTTCTCAGCGGGGCGACGAAGACCTCTATCCGCACCCGGGAGGGTTTCCAGGTCGACCTCCGAATCCTCGCCCCGGCGCGCTGGGGGACGGGCCTCCAGTACTTCACGGGAAGCCAGGCGCACAACATCCGGATCCGCAGCCTGGCCCTCGAGCGGGGCCTCTCCCTCAGCGAGTACGCTCTCAAGCGTGAGGACGGCACGGAGATCCTCTGTGCGTCGGAAGAGGAGGTCTACGGCGCCCTGGGTCTGCCCTTCATCCCACCTGAGCTGCGCGAGGATCGCGGCGAGATCGAGGCCGCCCTGGCTGGAGAGCTGCCTAAGCTGGTCGAGCTCGCCGATCTGAAGGGTGACTTCCAGTTTCACACCACGCGTTCCGATGGGCATCATACCCTTCTGGAGATGGCGGAGGCAGCCCGAGCCAGGGGACTCCGCTACGCGTTGGTGACGGACCACTCCCACGGGCTGGGCGTCACTGGGGGGGTAGACGCCGACGCTCTTGAGATACAGCGCTCGGAAGTCGATGCGGTCAATGCCCAGTTGGAGGGCAGTTTCCACGTCCTCTTGGGCGTCGAGGTCGAGGTACGCGGTGACGGGACCCTCGATCTTCCCGACGAGGTTCTTCAGACCCTGGACTTGGTCGTCGCTTCGGTCCACACCGGTCTCCGCCAGTCCCGTGAGAAGGTCACGGGACGGATGTTGAACGCCATTCGCAACCCCCACGTCGACATCATCGGCCATCCCACCGGGCGCTTGATCGGCGAGCGGGAGGGTGCCGACCTGGATATCGAGGCCGTCATTCAGGCCGCGGCCGAGACAGGCACGGCCTTGGAGATCAATGCCCACCCATCCCGACTCGATCTGAACGATATCTACGCGCGGCGTGCGGCGGCAGTGGGGGCCAAGCTGGTGATCAGCTCGGACGCTCACGACGTCACGGGCTTCGACGTTCTCCGCTTCGGGGTGGCCACGGCCCGGCGCGGTTGGGTTTCCCCCGACGATCTCATCAATACGCTCTCACTTGACGACCTTTTGTCCTGGGCCGAGCGTGCCTAAGCGCAGCGGGAGGGACTCCATGATGAATCAACGCGTCAAACTGTTCCTCGTGACGTCACTCCTGTTCGTGCTGGCGGGACCGGGGATCGCTGCGCAGGAGGGACCGCCCCCTCCGCTGACCGTTGTTTTCTGGTCTGACCAGGGGCCCGTGGCAGTGGAGCGGAGCGCTGGCCTCACGGCCGCCCAGGCCGGCAGCCCCGATGCCGAAGTCCTGATGCGCGCGCTTCTACAGGGTCCGACAGCGCACGAGGCCGGGCATGGCCTGCAGACGGCCTTCCCGGAGGGTACCGGACTTGCCGCCGTCGTCGAACCCCCGGGTCAGACCGTCGTGGTCCGTCTCAAGATGGCCGAAGCCGATCTGGCGGCGCTGACCCACGATGCTTTTGAGGCGATGGTCCAGCAGACGGGCAAGACGCTGCTGCCGCTCGGCTGGCGCGACCTGCGGCTCCAGGTGCAGCATCCCGACGACGGCGGCTTCGTCAGCCTGGCCGACTTCCTGCCCCAGATCGAGGTTCCCCGGAAACCCTCTGTGGGTTCGGAGCGGGACCTGAGCGCTCACGCTACCGCTGGTGGACAGCCCCCGGCCCCGGGCCAGGCCCAACCCCAGGGTGCTCTGAGCGGCAAGACGGTCTATGTGAGCGCCGGACACGGCTGGGAGTGGAACAGCTACAAGAATCAGTGGAAGACGCAGCGGCCGCCCTACCCGAGCCCCGGCTACGACGGCCCCATTATCGAGGACCACAACAATGGGGAGGCCGTCAACCAGTACTTGCTCCACTATCTGTGGAACGCGGGCGCCCAGGTCTTCCCCGTTCGCGAGCGGGACATGAATCCAGGGGAGAGGATCGTCGACGACAGCGATCCTGGCTTCTCACACGACGGCTGGAGGACCGGCGGCGGCTACGGGGGAGGCTCCCACTGGGTGGACACCGTGTCCGGCCCCCCCACGCACTCGGCGGAATGGCAGACCACCCTGCCTGCGGACGGCCGATATGCCGTCTACGTCTGGTACGAACACTTCGTAAACCGCACATCAGATGCCAGGTACACAGTCCATCACTCTGGCGGCGAGACGACGGTTCACGTGAATCAGCGGGTCCACGGCTACACCTGGCACTACCTCGGGACATTTGGTTTCAAGGGAGGAGCGGCCCGCGTAACCCTCACCAATCAGTCGAGCGAGTCGGGGAAGGCCGTCATCGCCGACGCGGTCCGTTTCGGCGGCGGGTCCTTCGACAGCCTGAGCGGCATCGACACCATCGCCCCATCCCCGCCGCATAAGCCCTGGTGGGAGGTGGCAGCCTACTACTACACGCAAAAGATGGGCATGGGGGCCGGCTACGGCGACGTCACCGTGCGGCCGACCTATGCCCGTTGGGAGCACGCCGGGACGGGCGACGATGCCGTCTACGTCTCCTGGCACTCCAACGGCGCCACGGGTACGCCTCAGTGGAGTTACAGCGGGACCGAGACGTACGCCCATAACGGATCGGGGCTGTCGCGCACCGGCGGAAGTCTCGATCTCCGTCACGCCATCCACACCGAGGTGGTCCAGGACATCCGGGCGGGCTGGGACGGGTCCTGGATCGACCGCGGGGAGAAAACGGCCAACCTGGGTGAGCTCCGTCTCCTGTGGGACGACGATGCGGCCACGCGTATGCCAGGGGCCTTGATCGAGATCGGCTTCCACGACCATCCCGGCGACACCGACGATCTTAAGGATCCGCGCTTCAACCAGCTCGTGGCCCGGGCCCTTTACCAGGGGATCGCCAAGTACTACAATGCCAGCGCGACCCTCCTGCCGGAGCCGCCGCAGGATCCCGCGGTGGAGAACCTTGGGGGCGGCAGCGTCCGGGTCTCGTGGCAGCCCCCGGCGACGGACTACGTGGGGTTGCGGGGACACGGCGCCACCGGCTATCGGGTCTACACCAGTGAGGACGGCATCGGCTGGTCGAACGGCACGCCGGTCGGCAGCGTGACCGAGCATACGATGGGTGGACTGAATGCGGGGCAGCTCCTCTTCGTCCGGGTCACCGCCACCAACGCTGGCGGCGAGTCCTTCCCCACCGAGACACTGGCCGTCCGTCTCGGCGGAGGCGCCGAGATCCTGCTCGTCAACGGCTTCGACCGGCTCAACGAGTCGATGACGGTGTACGAGTATGACCCGGTCGAACACGCCAACCAGCGCATGCTCCTTGACCGAATGAACACGTATGATTACGTCATCCAACACGCGGAGGCCATTGAGGCTGCGACCAGCTACCCCTTCGACAGTACATCCAACGAGGCCGTCAAGAGCGGGCGCGTCAACCTGAATAACTACACCGTGGTCGACTGGATCCTGGGTGAGGAATCGACCACGGATGAGACCCTCGACGCGACGGAGCGGAGTTTGGTGCAGGCCTTCACTACCAACGGCGGCGCGCTCTTCATCAGCGGAAGTGAGATCGGCTACCACCTGGCCAGCGCCGACCCCGGCTTCCTCGGCAGCGTGCTGCGCGCGAGCTATGGCGGAGACGACGCGGGTACCTACAGCGTGTACGGCACGTCGAGCGCCTTCTTAGGCCTCGGCACGTTCCACTTTGACGCGCAGGGCATGTACGATGCCGACTGGCCGGACCGCTTGGCGACCGCTTCCGGATCCACCGAAGCGGTCCGCTACGCGACAGGGTCGAGCGCGGGTGTACAGTACGTGAACCCGGCGGACGCCTGTGAACGACTTGTCTACTTTGGCTTCCCCTTCGAGACGATTCGAGCCGGGCAGCGGCAAGCCGTGATGGGCAGCGTGATGGGGTACCTGGACGAGTGTATGAGCCCGGAGGTGGATACATCCATCGGAAGCCCCAACTATGGAAGTGTACACAATACCCTGCCCACTTTCTCCGGTACCGCTCAAGCACAGGGTACCACCCTGACGGAGGTCGAGGTCCAGATCGAGAGGGCCGACGGCCAGTTCTGGAACGGCTCGATGTGGACCGGTACGTCGACCTGGGTGGACGCTGCGGGCACCTCCCCCTGGTCCTACGCACTCCCGGGATCGATCACCGAGGGGGACTGCCATCTCCGCGCCCGCGGGCGGGCCGTAGGCGGCTACCTGGACGAGACGCCCGCGGAGACGCTCTTCACCTACGACGCCACCCCGCCGGCTGCCACGTCGCTAGTGACCCCGACGGGCGGCGTGACCATCACAGCGCTGCCGGACCTGATCCTGGACTGGACCCACGTGCCGCTGGACGGGGGCACCGAGCTGCACTACCGGTTGGAGGTGGACGGCGAGCAGCAGGTGCG
>Ga0180432_10004977_pt1 | contig 17950 bp, 16 predicted proteins | sample SS_ome_10_FD_132414 | JGI IMG/M metagenome (GOLD analysis project Ga0180432, IMG submission 132414) | Hypersaline lake sediment archaeal communities from the Salton Sea, California, USA - SS_1_MS_2 metaG | ecosystem: Environmental > Aquatic > Non-marine Saline and Alkaline > Hypersaline >...
CAGCGGGTCGTCGAGACGTACGCGGGTTGATCGATGCGTCCATCCTCTCCATCATCGGAGAAGCGATTGACCGTGGAAGCTAGATCATCGCTTCGTACGGTGTCGAGCGTCTGTCCGCTTTGGACCGAGTGCGAGCTGTCACCCTAGTTGGACCGTGCCACTTCCCAGATGTCGGTGAGACCGCTGTAGGTGCATGTTCCACTCATCGTTCGACCGTGCACGGTCCCCCTCAAATGTCACGTTGCCGAGAATCGTACTCTCGAACTCGACATGCCGCCCAGAGAGGGTCCCCGCGTCGGCGGCGGGACCCAGATAGAACTCCGGACATCGAAGCGTTCCCGTGATTACACCGTGATCCTCGGAGAGGACGAGGACGATCTCGGTCGTGCGAGTAGCTGCGGGGGCCATCATTACGAGTTCCGCAACACCTTCTCATCGACCGGTGATTTGCGGGCCGAAGATCCACGAGCATCCGCAGAGCAGGGAGGCAAGAAGCACCAAGAAGAGAACCTTCTGTTTCATCTCATCGTCACCCTACTCCTCCTGTCGGATGGGAGACAAGCGGAGGCGATCGTTCCGCTCTTCATGGTACTTGGAACGATTTGTCAGTGTTCTTCGATCTATCTAGACTGACGTCAGGCAGCTTCATTGTAGGCTAGCGAACAGGATCGTGTTAACCGGTCCAGCTGTACGCGTCTGCTCAAGGAGGGCGAAGGCTATGTGGAACTTGCGGACTAAGCTGGGGTTGGTTGGGATTCTCATCTGGGGCCTGTGGACACTGGCTGGTTGCATGTTACTTCAGCCCCAACCTGTCATCGATTTCCAGGCCGATCCCGTGTCGGGATCAGCGCCACGACTGATCGACTTCACGCCGATCGTCGAGGGAGACGTCGCGACGTATGCGTGGGATTTCGGAGATGGCGCGACATCGAGCGAAGTAGCGCCGTCACACATCTACCGGAAGCAGGGGACGTACACCGTGTCACTGACGGTGCAGTTCACCGACGGGACGTCGCGTGAAGCTAGTAAGGAAGACCTGATCACCATTGGGTCTCCGTTGCTTTCGGGGCCGGGAGGCGTGGCCGTCTACTGGCTGGATCGAAGTTCCAACACAATCTATGCGGGTTCTCCGGATGGATCGGTATCCCTGACGCTGGTCACCGGAGCATCTGGCGCGCAGTACATTGCGGCAGACGATGAATGGATCTACTGGACGACGAAAAACATGGTCAAACGGGCACGCCTGAGCGATGGAACGGGCCAGGAAACGCTCTACACGAACTGGACGTCGACCATTGCAGGTCTCGCAGTGGATAGCGGTGCTCAGAAGCTCTACTGGGCGTGCCATCCGCCCTCCATCTCGACAAACGGCGGTATTTGGAAGGCCAACCTCGATGGCAGCAATCAGAGACTCTGGGGATCGATATCAGGATGGTGCGCCAACAGTCACGTCCCGTGGATCCTCGCCGTTGATTCGGTGAGACAGAGGCTGTACTGGGTCGAGCACTTCTTTGATGTCGACACGTCGGGGCCGATTCTCCCGGTTTCTCTGGAAACGGAATCCTCGATCCCCTCCGAGTGGACCCCGAAGTGCTCTGTCCACTGGACGTCCGTAACAGGTTTCGACGATCACGTGATTCGCGAGAACCTTCCCGCAAGCGAGGGGCTGGCCATGGATGTCGGACTTCCGGATGTAGGCTCGCGCTACGTGTACTGGACCGATCCAAGGTCCGACGAGATCGTGCGATGCACGCCGGGCGGTAGCGAGTATCGAACCATCCTATCGGATCTCGACGATCCCGTTGCACTGGCGATGAACGCTGCGTACGGGAAGCTCTACTGGTCGGACAGCGAAGGGATCCATCGCGCCAATCTCGATGGAACAGATCCCGCGCTGGTCTTCCCCGGTGCTCAAGCCGATGCTCTCGTCCTGTTGTACTAGATTCAAGAAGCGCGAAGGAGGAGAGATGATCGAAGCACAGCGACGTCGAGGTGTGAGAAGACGTCACAATCGATGGGGATGCTTCGCGCTCGTCGCCCTCGCGAGCCTCGCTTCGTACGTTGTCTACGTCGCGGCGCAAGAAGAAGATGCAGCGCTTGGCGAACAGCTCGTAAGGCAGTTCTGGGAGGCGATTCGAACAGAGGATGTCAAGACCCTGGAGGCGATCCTCGCTCCGGGATTTCAGTCCACTCACGAGGACGGGACGCGAGACCGTGAGGCAGAGCTTGCGCTCTGCGCGGACATCGACATAGATGAGTACGAACTGACCGACTTCATGACGACACGCCAAGGGGCGACGATCATCGTCACGTTCCTTGCATCTGTCGAAGAAACTCTCGAAGGGTTCCGAACGACCACGACGCCCGCGCCACGGATGGCGGTCTTTCTCATGACGGAGGTTGGCTGGCAATTGATCGCCTACGCGAACCTGAATCCGATGGCCGATGGATGAGGATGCCGGATCGCCCCGGCTGCGGGCCGGAGGGTTCCGGGAAGGAGAAGCCAACATGAAACGCGCAGTTCCGGCTATGGGAATCGTGATGCTCTGTGTGGCACTGCTGCTCTCAGGATGCAGTCTGCTCCAGACAGCACCGGTGGTGGATTTCACGTCATCAGCTACCGAAGGGCGTGCGCCACTTGCCGTGCGGTTCACTCCGGAAACGGAGGGAACTCCCGTCTCCTATGCATGGAGTTTCGGCGATGGTGACTCGTCCGAGGAGCCTAGTCCGGTCCACGTATACACGCATCATGGGACGTACAACGTCATGCTGTCGGTGGAATTCGCAGACCAGCAGGACGCCACGTTGATCAAGAAGCGTCTGATCACCGTTGAGAGACCGCTCATGCAGGCCGCCCAGGACTACCTGTACTGGCTCTCAGGGAACGGAGTGCACCGGAGTCTGCTCAATGGTAGCAACGATGAAGTCCTGGCCAACAACTGGTTGCCTCCAAACGGGCTGGCTGTTGCTGAGGGGAGAGTCTACTGGGTGTGGATTTCTCTGACCGAAGGGATCATCGAATCGGCTGCGTTGGATGGCTCAGATCGACAGATATTGGTGGAAGAAGATAACAGCATCGGAGATATCGCTATCGATACGAAGAGAGGCAAGATCTACTGGACCTCTCTTCCGATGTCGCCTCGATCGGCGTTTGAGACCGGTTCGTGGGACGGGGGTATCCGACGAGCCAACCTGGATGGCTCGGATGTCGAGACGCTGCTCGAGTATCCCGCCGGATCAGCGATGTACGCCGACCGGATTGCCGTCGACCCTGTTGGCAAGATTCTTGTCTGGACTGTCGTGGGCGACGGGTACGAGGGGGCAATTCGCAGCGCCGTCATTGAGCCGTTTGAGGCGCTTGAGGGCCATGTGGCGACAGCGACCGGCCGTCCGGCGGGCATAGCGCTGGATACCATTGCGACCGTCGGTGCCAACAACATCTATTACACGACGGAAGGCGAACTTCGCCGCGTCGGACTCTACTGGTATGGTTCCAAGACCACGCTTCTCACCGGGCTCGATGGGCCCGCGGGCATCGCGATTGATCCCATAGGCTACTACGTCTATGTCGGCACAGCGGATGGTGTCCTTCGTGCGGTGACCGATGGTACGGGGGCGAAGATCCTCTTCCCTGTCGATCGGGGGGTCGGCCCTATCGTGCTTCCACGATGATGTCAGATCATCACGCTGGATTGTAGGCCGTCTACCGGTTCGCTAGGATCTGCGGGCTGGTGAAGCCTGCTTGCGTACAACGCTCGACACGGTGAGATCATAGCCTGTTGTCAGCCTCACCTTCGATATCGTTGGAATCCCATGCCCTCTCCACTACAAGCTCACAACATCGTTGTCTCATTATTCCCGCGATGAGGAACTGCGAGGGAGAAAACGTGCTCCTTCCGAGACTCCTGCAGGAACGCGAGAAGAGGTGGACCATGATGACGAAGTCTCGATGCAAGGCGACCTGGTGGACGGTTGCGGTCGTCGCCGCCGCGACAGGACTGGGGCTTCTCGCCTGGGCGGCAGCTGACAACTACCACGGCCCCCCCTCAGGGATGACCACGGGGGAGACCACAGGATCAACGGAGAGTACGATGACAACGGATGGAACAATAGAAGCGATCTTTGCGGGAGGGTGCTTCTGGTGCATCGAGTCCGCCTTTGAGCTGATGCCCGGCGTGGTCGAGGCGATCTCCGGCTATACCGGAGGGGATGTCGAGGATCCGACCTATGCGCAGGTCTCCTCCGGAGACACCGGACACTTCGAGGCGGTGCTTGTGCGGTACGATCCCAACGAGATCTCGTACGAAGCGCTTCTTGAGCAGTTCTGGCGAAACATCGACCCTACCGACGAGGGCGGGCAGTTCTTCGACCGTGGAAGTCAATATCACACCGCGATTTTCTACCTGAATGAGAACCAACGGACGCTTGCCGAGGCCTCGAAACAAGCTTTGGCGGCGTCCGCCGTGTTCGATGCACCGATCACAACGCAGATTCTCCCGGCGAAACCCTTCTATCGCGCCGAGGAATACCATCAGGACTATCAGAAGAAATTCCTGTCGCAGTACAAGGCGTACAGCTCGGCGTCGGGCAGAGAGGCGTATCTCGACAAGACATGGGAAGGACACGATGATGTCTCGCTTCTTACGCCACCGGAGAGCCCCTGGGAACGCTTCACCAAGCCTTCCGCGGAGGACCTGCGCGAGACGCTCACTCCGCTTCAATGCTCCGTAACCCAGGAAAACGGAACGGAACAGCCATTTGACAACGCGTACTGCGATAACCATAAACAGGGCATCTACGTCGATGTCGTTTCGGGCGAACCGTTGTTCAGTTCCATCGATAAGTTCGATTCCGGTTCAGGGTGGCCGAGTTTCACGCGGCCGATCGATCCTGACAGTGTGTTGACGCAAGAGGACACGAGCCTCTTTATGACCCGAGTCGAGGTACGAAGCCGATTCGCAGATTCCCATCTAGGACATCTGTTCGATGACGGCCCACAGCCGACCGGCCAGCGCTACTGCATCAATTCGGCTGCGCTGCGCTTCATTCCGAAGGATCAGCTCGAAGCCGAAGGATACGGCGCGTATCTCAAGGAGTTCGAGTGAGTCGTGGAGACATCGTCTGACGACTCAACGAAGATGCACATTGGAGGTGTATCATGCCCAAGTGTTCAGAGATGAAGGTTGGCGATGTCTACAAGTGCGCTCGATGCGGTTTTGAGCTCGAGGTCAAGAAAGCCTGCACTTGTGGGGACGACTGTCACTGTAGCGACATCGAATGCTGCGGTTCACCGATGTCGAAGATGTAGTTAGTTCCAGAAACAACGATTGGACGGGTTGCGGAGTTTCTCCGTAGCCCGTTCGTTTTTAGGGGGCTGCCTCTTGGCACCCCTTGCATAATTCAGTTCGCTCGGCGCAGGTCATGGATGCTGGAGAGGCACTGACACACCCCCTCCCCATCATGTAGGGGGAGGGAATTGCGCTGGGAGGGTATGCCCATTTCCAGTGCATGTGAATTTCGCATGTCGCGAAACTCGCGTTGGTTGGGCTCTCAACAAGTGATGAGAATGGCACCGCGTCGCCGACACAAGTTTCGGGCTCACCATGAGATCCGAAACCTGTACGTGCCAGGAGCCCACGGAACCTCGGCACGCCCCATCACAAAAGGAGAGGGCGCTACAAGGAGCTGCATTGCGAGACATCGTTTCGTTACACTGGGGCATGATGACTCGCCGTGCGCTGAAACTTCTTCCATTGTGCCTCTTCGTTCTTCTGCCCGGATGTCTGTTCACGATCAATCAGCCGATGGTCGCTCCAGATGGGACGATTGCCGTATTTCTCGAAGCGGATGGGAACTACTCGCTGTTCCCAGATGGGGGCATGTTGCATCTGTTCCGGGACGGATCGTGGATTCCTGTTCCCGGTGCGGTTCTATCGGAGACCGGCAGTTTGCTCGATGTCTCCGTGGATGGAGCGGAGCTTCTCTATGCGGACGTCTCCTCGGGAGAGCTATTCGATCCGATGACATCGTCCCTCTACCGTGTGAGCACCGAACCCGAAGCGATTCCGGTTCTCCTGCTGGAGACTGAGTGGCTGCTCGCCAAGGCGGCGTGGACCGTCGAGGGGGACATTCTCCTGCTGTTCTTCGGCGACGACGATCTGGGCACACTCGAGCGATACGATCGAGCGACCGGAGATCTCGAGCTGCTTCACGGCAACCTTCTGTCGTTCGAGTACCACCCGAAAGACGGAACCATCGATCTCCTCGGCGTGGATCAAGACGGCGATCTGACCGCCGGCTATGTCGAACGATGGGATCCGGAGACGAACCGTCGGCCTGAGTTGGGACTCTTCGTTTGCAGCCAGGCTACAATCGAGCTGTTCCCGATGCTGCCGCACAGCCTTCTATGGGACGTTTCGCCCGACGGGCTGTGGATTGCACTGTCGCTGTACGATGCCACGATGCTGGAGCCGCTGTCCGATCACGAGACGCCGGATCTGTATCTGATCGATACGGCGTTTGAGACCGTCGAGCGGATCGCTGTAGGCGCGGTGATGCCTGCGTTTTCTCCCGGCGGTGAAGCGTTGGCCTACTTGGTCACCGAGACCGACTCAAACGAGGATGCCGTCGCCGTTGCGATCGTGCGCGACTTGAGCCGCGGTGCAAAGCGCGTTGTGCCCGGAAGTCTCGGGGCATCGACGATCTGCTGGCTTGGGCCAAATCGCTTGGGGATGACGTTCGAAGACGACGACGATCGCGCCTGGCTGGTCGAGATCGACCTCACGACGGATGAGACCGTCGAGCGGATCGCAGCGCCGGTTGCGCCACCTGCGGAGTAGCTGCGCTGCTGGATTCGTAGGGCTCCAGCAATCCTAGTAGTCCGGGCGCAGCCCGAACTCGGCCGATTCGACCCATTCATTGGGTCGATCGTAGTACTCGATCAGCGAGCTGATCAGCAGATAGTGACCGTTCTCGATTCCAGCGAGCCGCTCGAACAGCGCTCGGAGCTCTTCATCGCCCGCCACAGTCGCTTGCTCCCTGTAGAAGTTTTCGGTCTCCCGCTCGATCCCGGCCGCGCTCCGCAACACGTCGAGCAGTCCAGCGTCGGTCGTGATCGTTCCAACCCCACCTTCGATCGCTCCGCCGATCCAATCCTTCGCCACATCGACTAGGCTCGACTTCGCCTCAAGCGATCCGACATTCATCGTGCGTAGCACGATGCCGTGCTTCGCTTCCTCATCGGCAAGCAGGGTCAGCAGTTTCGCCGCGCTTGGATCGCTTGTCGTCTCGGCGGCAGCACGGTAGTTCGTTTCCGCCCGCTCTTCGAGTGCTATCGCTTCGTCAATCAGTCCCACGCTTTCTCCTTTCGCGATGTCTTTCGGTCACGGTGACATGCCGTCGTCGTTTCGCTCCGGCTCAACCCTCAAGTGAAGACACTCTCCAGTCGAGATCGTTCTCGAACCTCTCTCGGTCTCGACCAGCAGTTGTCCATCCGTATCGATGTCCACAGCGGTTCCGAAGATCGCTGGTCCTTCGTTCTCCGGCACGATGCGGACCTCCTTCCCAAGCGTTCTCAGATGTTCCCGATAGGCTGTTCGCAGATCGTTCGTCGTCTCCACCTGCGTCATCTCTTCCCGGATGGCGACGATCAGCTCCCCGCGACGCGCTGTAGTGCCAGCAGTCTGAACCGATGTAGCTGTCTCCAATGGCGCAGCGGTCAGGTTGATCCCAATGCCGACGAGAGCAAGCTCCCCCGCGATCTCGATGAGAATTCCAGCCAGCTTCGCCTCGTTGAGCATCACGTCGTTTGGCCACTTGAGCCCCGCATGGACGCCAAAGCGTGCCAGGGCGCGGATCACGGCCACGCCACTGATTAGCGACAGTCCCGGACGCGCAGTGACGATGAACGTGGCATACAGGCCGCCTTGTGGGGAAAGCCATGTTCTCCCGAACCGTCCGCGACCCTTGGTTTGCCGATCGGCGACGATGATGTGACCTGCATCGGCATCGCCAGCGTCGATGAGACGCCGTGCCTCGCTCTGCGTCGATGAAATCTCGCCGAACCGGTGGATCACAGCATCCATGTTAGGTCTCTCCGAAGATGGGACATGTCTCTGTGGCGTGAGGAAGTACGAGAACACGGTACTTGTCTCCAAACCGCTTCTGTGCCGCCGTGAGAACGGTCTCCACGCCGGCTGCCGGTTCCATGTAGAACCGGCGCACCGTCGCGTGATCCAATTCCGACCACAGGTGGATCGCAGCGCGGGATACGTCTTCCACATGGTAAACCGCCTTGTGCCCTCCAAGTCGGAACCCTTCGCCCGCAAAAATCTCGAACACGTCTTTGGGAGACTCGGTTCGCTCGATCCACTCCTCGAACACCGCGTTTCCTATCCCGTTTGTGCATGCAGCAATCAGAAGCAGGATTCCCCCATCGCGGAGCGTCCGCATCGCGTTGTACTGCGCTTTGTACGCTTGGTAGAGGTTGATGTCCTTCGGGTGTCCTCCCGCCGATGCAATCACCACGTCAGCAGGCTCCCCAAACGGAACCTTGAAGTGCTCATCCCATACAGCCCGACCCACCGCGTGTGCCGCCTCCGGCTCTCCAACGACGATCCGGCCCACGCTTCCATCCCTCGCGAAGACAACATCGACAATCAGGTCGAGCCCGACCATCTGTGCCGCTTCGACCATCTCTTCGCTGATCGGATTTCCTCCGTATGCACAGGCCGTGCTTCGTGGATCCATCATCTGCGCGTGGTTTGCTTCGATCGTTGCTCGGCCGGCTACGCCCGGAAGGATGTTCTTTCGGCCACCGGAGTATCCGGCGTAATAGTGCATGCCGATATGCCCCATGCTGACAATCCGATCCGCCTCGACCAGTGCCCGATGGATTTCGATTGCCGTCCCGTGTTTGCTCGTGCCGATCTCAACGGTATTCCGATCGCAGTCGTGGATAAGCACAGAAAACTCGTGTCTGACCTCCCCGAGGATGACGTCCAGCTCTTCCTCGGTCGGCGCTCGGTGGGTTCCTGTCGCGATCAGCAGCGAGACATCCTCCTGCGCGATCGTGCCGCGGATCCTCTCCCAGAGAAGCGGGAACAGCTCCCGCGTTGGCGTCGCCCTCGTATGGTCGGTTACGACAACCACAAGCTTCTCTCCAGGCTTGAACATCGCTGCGGGGTCTCCGACCCCGATCGGATGCGTCCAGGCATCATGGAACGCCTGCCGTAGGGAGACCGAAGGCATTGCCCTTCCGTCCAGCACGCCGCCGAGGTGTCGTTTCGGCACGTCGATTGACACGGTCGCCTCTCCGTAGGCAAGATTGAATCTGGTCATCGTCTCTCCTCTGAGTACAACGATCATACTCCACACCGCCCTCTCTAGGAGCCTTGCGGAGATTCCCTTCACGCGCTACGCTTGGACCGCCATTGGAAGGGGGAAACATGCCGCGAACCTACCTCACATCGGAATCGGTGACCGAAGGACATCCGGACAAGGTCGCCGATCGAATCTCGGATGCCGTGCTCGATAGCATTTTGACGGACGATCCAGACGCACACGTCGCGTGCGAGACGTTCCTGACGACCGGTTTCGTCCTTGTCGGCGGAGAGATCACGACGACAACTTACGTCGATGTTCCGTCGCTCGTCCGTCGCGTACTCCAGGATATCGGCTACGACCGACCTGGCCTCGGCTTCCACTACCTCGAATGTGCTGTCTTGTCGATGATCAAGGAGCAGTCGAGCGATATCGCCGCCGCAGTCGACAGTGCTTCCGAAGTCCGGGTCGATCGTTCGTCGGATCCGTATGACATCATCGGCGCCGGCGATCAGGGGATTATGTTTGGCTATGCTCGCTCGGACACCGACGTGTTGATGCCTCTTCCGCTGGTTCTCGCACATGGCCTAACCCGACGTCTGACCGAGGTTCGCAGGGCAAATGAGCTGTCTTTCCTCCGCCCTGATGGGAAATCTCAAGTGACGATCGAGTACGACGGAGAACGTCCTGTCCGTGCGGACACCGTCTTGATCGCCGCTCAGCATGCGCCGGATGTCGGTACGGACGAGCTGGTTCGCTCCATCACCGACCACGTCGTCCGTCCGGTCCTTGGTGAATGGCTCGATGAGAAGACGCGGATTCTTATCAACTCCTCGGGCAGGTTTGTCATTGGCGGCCCGGCATCCGATGCCGGCGTGACCGGCCGGAAGATCATCGTCGATACGTACGGCGGCTTTGGCTCCCATGGCGGGGGTGCTTTCTCCGGCAAGGATCCGACGAAGGTCGACCGCTCAGGCACCTACATGGCCCGATACGTGGCAAAGAACCTTGTGGCCGCCGGATTGGCCCGCGAAGTGGAGGTTCAAATCTCCTACGCGATCGGCCGAGCGGCTCCATTGGCGGTCGGCGTGGACTCGCGCGGAACCTCTTCTGTGTCCGACGATCGCCTTCGGGCGGCCATCGTTGATACATTCGACTTCCGTCCCGGTGCGATTATCGATCAGTTCCAGATGCGTCGACCGATCTACGAGCCATTGTCTGCCTACGGCCATTTCGGACGAACGGATCTGGATCTTCCGTGGGAGAAGACCGACCAAGTTGATGCGCTTCAGCAGGCGGTTCGCTAGGCGAACGTTCTGCAGAGGGGCTACTCCAGCGATAGGCGCGCAACGCCCGGGAGGCTTTCGATCTCCGATCCGAGTTCGCCGATATCGATCGACCCTCGGTGACGGATCATGAATCGCAGCGTGATCGTCCCGTCGTGTCCGGTGGACGCCCAACCCCGCAATTGGAACCGGATCCTCTTCTGCTTGCACAAATCAACGATGGCTTGTTGCACCGCAGCTCGCTTGCTCGGTGCGACGTCGAGCACCAGTCCGTGGTAGATCGTGCTGGGAATGTGCTCCTCAACTCGATCGAGAAGCGTCAACACGGCAAAGCCAATGGCCGTCCCGCCGAGCGCCAGCACATAGAGCCCTTGTCCACTGACGATTCCAATGGCCGCGACGAACCAGATCGATGCTGCTGTCGTCAGCCCTCGGATCCAGTCTCCCACTCGGATGATCGTCCCCGCGCCGAGGAATCCGATGCCGGTAATCACGCCCGCAGCGATCCTACCGGGGTCGACTTGGACACCGGCTCTCGCAGCCAACAGGTGAATGACACCTTCTCCGCTGGCCATGATCAGCGCCGCGCCGATTCCGACCAGGACGTGGGTTCGCAGTCCGGCCGGGCGTCCATGGAGCTCGCGCTCGAATCCAATGACGGCGCTCAACCCTGCTGCGAGAAGGACCCGCAGGATGAAGACAGATTCCGTCATACGTCCTCCTTCGGGCTACGTGAGCGTGAGAGCCTTCGCATCGACGATCCGTTGGATCATCGCGATGACATCCTCGACCGGCTTGGCGCCAAGATCCTCTTCGGTTCGCAGTCGCACAGAGACCGCATCGGTCTCGACTTCCCGATCTCCGACGATCAGCATGTACGGAATCTTCTGCAGCTGCGCATTGCGTATCTTTGCGTTCATCCGTTCGGACGAGCTATCGACAACCGCACGGATTCCCGCGCTTTGAAGCCTTTGCTGAACCGCGTTTGCATATTCCCCATGCCGATCGGCAATCGTGATAATCGCCACCTGTACCGGCGAGAGCCACACAGGAAACGCGCCCGCATACTGCTCGATCAGACATCCAATGAACCGCTCCAAGCTCCCCAGCAGTGCCCGATGCACGACATATGGCCGATGCTCTTGGCCGTCCTCACCGATGTAGGTCATGTCAAACCGCTCGGGGAGGTTGAAGTCGAACTGGATCGTGGTGCATTGCCACGATCGTCCGAGCATGTCCTTCACCTTGATGTCGATTTTCGGGCCGTAGAACGCGCCCCCGCCTTCGTCGATTTGGTACGGAAGGCCCCGCTCTTCCAACGCTTCCCGTAGTGCGGCCTCCGCCTGCTGCCATCGCTCCGGCTCGCCGACCGCTTTCCCTTCATGCGGGCGGGTCGAAAGGTAGATGTCGAATGTCTCAAATCCGAACGCTTCGAGCATGCCAAGGCTGAAGGTATACACGTCCCGGATTTCCTCGGCGATCTGATCCGGCCGGCAGATGATGTGCGCATCATCGATGGTGAACCCGCGGACTCGCAACAAGCCGTGCAGTACACCCGATCGCTCGTAGCGATAAACGGTACCCAGCTCCGCCCAGCGGAGCGGCAGCTCGCGATAGGAGTGGCCCCGCGTCTTGTAGATCAAGATCTGATACGGGCAGTTCATCGGCTTGATGTAGTAGTCGATGCCGTCGATGTCCATCGGCGAGTACATCCCTTCGCGGTAGTAATCGAGATGTCCGCTGATTGACCACAGCTCTCCCTTGCCAATGTGTGGTGTGGAGACGATCTCATACCCTCCTCGATCGTGCTCGGCATACCAGTACTCTTCGATCAGTCGCTTCAGCCGTGCGCCTTTGGGATGAAAGCAGACCAGTCCCGGTCCGCCTTGCTCGTGGATGCTGAACAGGTCGAGTTCCTTGCCGATCTTGCGGTGATCTCTCTTCGACGCCTCTTCGCGACGCCATAAGTACTCCTCGAGATCTTTCGTCTTCTCCCAGACGCTCCCATAAATCCGCTGCAGCATGGGTCGTGCTTCGTCGCCGCGCCAATAGGCTCCGGCAATCGACAGAAGCTTCATCGCGGCCGGCTTCACCTGCCCGGTTGAGCGGAGGTGCGGCCCACGGCAGAGGTCGACGAACTCCCCTTGTTCGAAGAAGGAAACGGTCTCATCTTCCAAGTCGTCGACCAGCTCAACCTTGTAGCTTTCTCCTTGCGATTCGAGCAACGCTCGTGCGTCCGCCTTCGGTAGCTCCTTTCGCACAATCGGGAGATCGGCTTCAATGATCCGAATCATTTCCGCCGTAATTGTCTCCAGATCCTCTTCCGTGAACGGCGTCGCAAGATCGAAGTCGTAATAAAATCCATCGTCAATCGCAGGTCCGATTCCCAATTTCGCTTCCGGGAACAACCTCTTCACCGCCTGGGCCATGATGTGCGTCGTCGTATGCCGCAGCGTTTCCAGCGCCTGCGGCTCGCCCGTCGTGACGAGCGTGACTGCGCAGTCATCGCTGAGCGTCTCGCGAATGTCGCGAATCGCTCCATCGATGACAGCACAGACCGTCGCCTCGGCGAGGCGCGGTCCAATCGACGCGGCAACCTCGAGAATCGATACGCCTCGTGGTTGCTCCAGGATTGACCCATCGGGCAAAGAGATCTGGATCATCGTCCCTCCTTAGGGATTGAAGTGGAGTATCTTACTCTGGTATCGCTGCCCCGACCAACGTCCGCAATAGCACCACACCAGCTGTTCAGCGTCCGTCCCGGGCGCTCCAGGCTCGCTGGGACCCTCCGCCACTACAGGATGTAGCGGGACAAATCGCGGTCTTCGACGATCCCGCTGAGCCGTTCCTCGACATATGCCTTGTCGATCACAAGCGTGTCTCCACGGCGAGAATCTGCGTCGAACGATATGTCTTCCATCATTCGCTCCATCACTGTGGTCAGCCGACGTGCCCCAATGTTCTCCGTCGTCTGATTCAGTTCGTAGGCAATGTCGGCAATGACTGCGATCGCTTCATCTTCGAACTGGAGCGTCACGCCTTCGGTTTGCATCAAGGCGCGGTACTGCTTGATCAATGCGTCCCTCGGCTCGCAGAGGATCCTGCGGAAGTCTGCTGCTGTAAGGCTGTCCAGTTCCACTCGAATCGGAAGCCTGCCTTGGAGTTCAGGGATCAGATCGGACGGTTTGGACATGTTGAATGCGCCGGCGGTGATGAACAGGATGTTCTCCGTGCTCACTGCGCCATACCGGGTTCGGACCGCCGTGCCCTCGATCAGCGGAAGAAGATCACGCTGTACCCCTTGACGGGATACGCCCGGTCCGCCGGTCTCTTCCCGGCCACCAGCGGCAATCTTGTCCAGCTCATCGATGAACACAATTCCCATCTCTTCCGCCAATTGGAGTCCCGCTTGGCGAACTTCCTCCATGTTGATCAGCGTGTCGAGTACCTGCTCGAATAGGTAGCCTCGCGCTTCGCGAATCCTCATCCGCCGTTTCTTCCGTGACGTTGGCATGAGCCCTGACAGTACGTTCCCCATGTCGATGCCAACTTGGTCGATCCCGTCTTGCGAGAACACCTCAAGCTGCGGGCTGATTGCCTCCTCGACCGTGATCTCGATGTATCGCTCTTCCAAATCGCCAGCTTCAAGCTTGCTTCGCAACTTCTCTCGCGTGTGTTGGACGCTTTCCTCCCGCTCTTCTTCTGCGTCGGTGCTTGGCAGAAGCGCCTGAAGAATCTCCTCCGTGACGAGCCGTTCGGCTTCCTCTTCGACTCGGTAGATCTCTTCTTCGCGAATCATATCGATCGCGGTATCAACCAGGTCTCGAATCATCGACTCAACGTCGCGCCCGACATATCCAACCTCGGTGAACTTGGTCGCCTCGACTTTGACGAAAGGGCAGGTGGACAGGCGGGCAAGCCGGCGGGAGATTTCCGTTTTTCCCACACCGGTCGGACCAATCATCAGGATGTTCTTTGGCTTGATCTCAGCTCGAAGCTCATCTTCCACATACTGGCGTCGCATCCTGTTACGCAACGCAATGGCAACCGATCGCTTGGCCGCTTGTTGACCAACGATGTACTTGTCCAGCTCTTCTACAATCTGTTTCGGCGTCAGTCCGCTCAATCTCTGCGTGGATACTTCAATTAGTGGGCTCATTCGCTCCCTCACCACTGGATTTCTTCCAGTGTGATTTCATCGTTCGTGTAGATGTCGATCTCCGCTGCTATCTCAAGTGCGCCGCGGGCAATCTGGTCGATCGGGAGCTCGCCGTGTGTCATGAGGCCCTTTGCCGCAGCCAACGCATACGCGCCTCCCGATCCGATACCGATCACTCCGCCGTCGGGTTCGAGTACGTCACCGGAACCGGAAATCATCAGCAATCCTTCCTTGCTGACCGCAACAAGAATCGCTTCCAGATGACGCAGAACTCGGTCGGTTCTCCATTCCTTGGTGAGTTCGACTGCTGATCGTCGCAGCTTTCCGTCATGCTTCTTGAGCTTCCCTTCGAACTTCTCCAACAGTGCAAGACAGTCCGCGGTAGCCCCGGCAAAGCCGACCAACACGCTCTCGTTGTGCAGGCGGTAGAGCTTCTTGGTGTTCTTCTTGATGACCGTGGTGTCCATCGTTGCCTGTCCGTCGCTTGCCAGAACCGCTCGGTTCCGAGCTTCGGAATGGATTGCCAGAATTGTTGTACTTCGCACGTTCACCATAAGAGATCTATTCTAGTCGCCCTCCAACCTCACATCAATCGGAGTAGAATCTCGGCGAAATGGCTACGACTACTACGTCTTATTCCCTTGACTTATAGAGAACGTAGTAGCAGTAGTAGTGATGGCCGTTGGGTGTGGATTTTGCGCCAAAGCTAGATGATATCACTCGAATAAGGTTCCCATATCCGGTGGACTTCCTGTGCAAAGCGAGGCGAAATCTGTGGATTGATTCTGGGGAAAATCCGAAGCACCGGTTTCCACAGATGAAATCCACACCGAGGGGTAGCTTTTCAACAGCTTATCAGCAGGTAGCTCACAGGAGGGAAGGACGTCAAGAGAATGGGGGGAATCTTAGAGAACCGTTGAATAGCGAGCAGCAAGGTTCTCTTGAATCTCGCTGATCTCGGCATAAAGAAGAGGGGTCTCCTCAAGCATCGACTTCACTTTCATGTAGGAGTGCATGATGGTCGAGTGATCGCGATGGCCGAACGCATGACCGATCGATGGGAAGGAGTGGTTGGTCATCTCACGCACAAGGAAGATGGCAATATGACGAGCTTGTGTAATTTCCTTCTTCCGACTCGCGCCCTCGATGTCTTGGAGCTTAACGTTGAAGCGAGAGGCGACTTCGTCTTGGATGTGCTGGATGGTTAGACGAGGACGTTGGCCTTCCTTCGGGAGCATGCTCTCGAGAGTTCTTGGTGTCAGCGGTTCGCCGCGGAGTTCGGCAAACGCAAGAACCTTGACCAGCGCACCCTCCAGAGCCCGGACGTTGGACGAGATACGCGATGCAATAAGCTCGAGAACATCCACATCGACATCAAGGCCCCGAAGGGATGCCTTCTCGCGAAGGATCGCGATCCTTGTCTCCAGATCCGGCGCTTGGATATCGGCGACGAGACCCCAGCGGAAACGCGAAACGAGACGTTCCTGCAGGCCGGACAAATCTTCCGGGGCGCGATCGCTCGAAAGAACGATCTGCTTCTCGTTGCCGTGCAGCTCGTTGAACGTGTGGAACAACTCCTCTTGTGTTGCCTCTTTGCCCTCAAGGAAGTGAACATCGTCGATTAGCAGGAGATCGATCTGTCGGTACTTGTTTCGGAATGCGGCTGTCGTGCTGTTGCGAATTGCATTGATCAGCTCGATCGCGAAGCGCTCGGATGACGTGTAAACAATTGACTTCCCAGGAGAAACGCCCATCACCTGATTGCCAATGGCTTGGAGGAGATGCGTCTTACCCAATCCCACATTGCCGTAGATGAAAAGAGGGTTGTACGCAATGCCCGGCTTCTCGGCAACGGCCTCCGAAGCGAAGTAGGCGAGATCGCAGTTCTTGCCACGAACGAATGAGGAAAAGGTGTAGTCCGGGTTGAGAGGAAGCGCACCGCTCTTGTGGAATGATCCTCCACGGACCGCGGAGACGGGCGACTCGGCGGTCGTCGTACTCGAATCATCGGCCGCAATTCTCACGAGCAAGGCAACCGGATGGTCGCACGATTTGGATGCCGTCTCCTCGATCATCTCGCGATAGCGACGCTCGATGCCACCTTTTGTGAATGGATCAGGAACGGAGATGGTCAGCGTTCCCTCAGCCAATTCGACAGGAGATACGTCCTGGAACCACGTCTCGAAGCTGGAGTAAGAGAGCTCCGACTTGAGCGTCGACAGGACGGCATCCCACACAGAGGCAACGGTTGTAGCCATATGAGAACCCCTCACAACGGACGAGCGAAGAGTATCGCAACCGGTTCACAACGGTCAAGCGCAGCAGAAGATATCGCCGTAGGCGCAAGCGCGCTACGGTGCCCAGTGGATAAGGAGATCGACGGGAGGGGACAAAGAGCACTCCAATCATGATATCACGTGTCAGTTGACGATGCGTCGGACGACCGCTTGATCCGTCAAGGGAGAGGGATAGGACCAGTTAGGGGACACCCTGTGGAAAAGAGAAGAATTGCCGATAGGAAGGGAAAAAAGGCTGTGGAAAAACCTGCGGAGTACATGAGGAAATCTCAAGGGAACCCCACGGGCAGGAATCCCACGAATTGCAGGGCGATTGGAGAGTGCACTTATCCACAAGCAAGTCCCGAAATTGTCCGTTTTCCCGACGTTTCTCCACAGTCTTTTCCACAGCGATTCGGAGCAATGATGTGCGGGAAAGGAGCTTCCCATCAAGGATTGATGAAAGACAGACGCTTGCAGATACCGCTGAGCGATGGAATAGAGACGGTCAGATGTCCATACGAACGCCGCAAATACGCGCTACGGGGCCAAACAGAATGGTGCCGAGGCCCAGATTCGAACTGGGGACACCCGCCTTTTCAGGGCGGTGCTCTACCGACTGAGCTACCTCGGCACTCCTGCGGGGACGACCGGATTTGAACCGGCGATCTCTGGAGTGACAATCCAGCGTCCTAGACCTGACTAGACCACGTCCCCAAGACACCAAAAGCTCATTGGGCGAGACAGGGCTCGAACCTGTGACCTTCCGGATGTAAGCCGGATGCTCTCCCAGCTGAGCTACTCGCCCATTATAGCGAGCACCTTGTACTCCGCAAGGAGCTCACTCCTGCGTCCCCAAGGGGATTTGAACCCCTGCCGCCGGGATGAAAACCCGGTATCCTAGGCCG
>Ga0180432_10004980_pt1 | contig 17943 bp, 16 predicted proteins | sample SS_ome_10_FD_132414 | JGI IMG/M metagenome (GOLD analysis project Ga0180432, IMG submission 132414) | Hypersaline lake sediment archaeal communities from the Salton Sea, California, USA - SS_1_MS_2 metaG | ecosystem: Environmental > Aquatic > Non-marine Saline and Alkaline > Hypersaline >...
GTTCTGCTCGACGAAATCGAGAAAGCACATCCCGACGTATTCAATATCTTGTTGCAGGTGCTCGATGAGGGACACCTAACCGACAACTACGGGCGCGTGATCGATTTCAAGAATACCGTCGTCATCATGACGTCCAATGTCGGCGGGCGCGACATCACAAAGGGTAAAGCCCTCGGGTTTGAGCAGCCCGACTCGAAAGCCAGTTTCGAGAGGATGTCAGAGAAAGTGAAGGACGAAATCAACCGTGTGTTCAACCCCGAATTCCTGAACCGGCTTGATGACGTCATCGTGTTCCACGCCCTCAGCCGGGAACACATTGCCCAGATTGTGGATATACTCTTTAGAGAGCTGGATGAGCGGTTGGCCGATGAAGGGATGTCTGTTGTGCGGACAGATGCCGCGACGGATTTCCTCGTGGACCATGGCTACGATGAGCGCTTTGGCGCCCGGCCGCTGAAGCGCGCGATTCAGCGCTACATAGAAGATCCTCTCTCCGACCGGATTCTCATGGGAGATTTCACGTCCGGGACCGAGATAGAGGTTGATGCTGACCCCGACGGTGAGCAGCTGAGTTTCAGGGCTGTTACGCCGAGTGAGGCTTGATGTGAAGTCTGTCACAGCAATTGCTGCGCTGCTTCTTGTAACGACCGTGTCTGCCAACGCACAGCAGGACGCATGTGCGGTTGTCGATAGTGTCGTGATAGAAGGTGCTGTGCGCCTCGACGATCGGACGATTCTGTCCCGAGCGGGGATCGCCCCAGGTGAATTGATCTGCCGCACCGACAACCAGCGGGCCATCGAAAGCATATACGGCACCGGCCAGGTATCTGATGTACGGGTGTTCCAGAGCAACATCAATGGTCGTTCGGTACTGATATTCGAGGTGGATGAGCGTCCAATGCTCGCCCGTTGGGAGGTTCGGGGACCTGAGAAACTGAGCGAACGATCGGTCCGTGGCCGGGTCCGTCTGCTCGAGGGTCGCCCCTACGATCCAGCCGCCGCGGCCAGATCTCGAGCTTCTATCGATTCTCTGTACAAAGATGAGGGCTATTACTTCTCAGAGATCGACGTCAGGGTGGAGCCGCGAGACGACGGTAGCGTGGTTGCCGTATTTGACATCGCCGAAGGTCGACGAATAGCACTCAGTCAGGTGATTGTGGACGGCAATGAGGAGTTCTCGGACGGAGATGTCGTCGGAAGAATGAGCACGGGACCCGAGGGTTTCTGGTGGTGGAACAACGGTGAGTACAACGACGACGTCGTAGACAGGGATCTGCGTGAAAGATTGCCCGACTATTACGGTTCGGAGGGTTTCATCGATTTCCGGGTGCTGAGAGATACTCTCGTAGTGAACGAAGAAACAGGGAAGGGCTCGCTGCTCCTAAATGTCGATGAAGGCAGGCAATATTCCGTGGGGACCTTCGATATCGTTGGGAACCGCCACTTCTCGACCGAACAGCTCCAGACGCTATATCCCTTTGGGCGTCGCCAGTCCGGGTTCTTGGGACTCGGAGGGATGAGAACGGGACCGGCTACGTTCGACCATGGTGCGTGGAGAGATGCGGTCGATCAGCTGAACCAACTATATGCCAACAACGGCTACATATATGCTCGCGTGACGCCTCAAGTTATTCGGCGCAGCGATGATGATTCTGCGCGAACTGTGGACCTCCGGTGGGAGATTGCCGAGGGCGCGCCTGCCATCGTAAACAAGGTGGTAATCAGCGGCAACAACGTCACGCACGAGAATGTAATTCGCAGAGCGATATCTGTGGTCCCGGGCGATGTATTCAGGCAGGACGCTCTCGTTCAATCATACCAGTCAATTTCCAACCTCGGGTATTTTGAGCAACCTCTGCCGGTGCCCAGGACCGAGCAGGCCAACCAACAGGGCGACATCGACATAATTTTTCAGGTACAGGAACGGCACACGGGCAGTGTGCAATTCGGTGCGTCCGTCGGCCAGGGAGTTGGAGTCGGGGGCTTCATTGGCTTTGAAGATCCGAACATGTTTGGTCGTGGAAAACAGGTGAATCTGAACTGGCAGTTCGGTCGTAGGATCAACGACCTCCGGCTTTCGTACACCGACCCTGCTCTGCGTGGCAGCCTGATTTCAGGCACCATATCTCTGCACAACTCGAGGCTGCGTTACACTGTCGCCGATCTCGGCCGAATCAACACTCGAGGGGGCTCACTCCAATTTGGCTTCCCGGTGATGGGGTCCAGGTACACCAGAGTCATGACCACGTATTCGCTGGAGCAGAGTGAGTACGATTCGCCAACGCTTTCCTCACGCTATTTCTGCAGGAACTGCATACTGTCGAGCATAGGATTGTCGCTCGTGAGGGATACGCGAATCGGGTTACCGTTCGCAACTGCCGGAACCATGCACCAGTTATCCGTCACCCAAAACGGTGGTCCGCTGGGAGGTACGGGGAACTTTCGCCGGGCCACCTTCGAGGGAAGATGGTATGCTCCGCTGGGGCAGATTGGCGGAAGTGCCGACTTAGGTTCCCAGGGCATTCAGATCGTCTTGGGACTCACGGCAAAGAGCGGGTTCGTGTGGGGCGACGTTGGGCCGCACTTCAGGCAGTTGTTCTCAATGGGTGGTACTCAGTTCGGGATTCCACTCCGCGGCTACGATGAGTTCTCGATAACCCCAGGCGGATTTGATGCTCGAGCGAGCGGCTACTATGCTAGCACAGTCGACGCGTTCGGAGCGGCGTACCAAACCTTCACCGGCGAAATAGGTGCGCGGATTTCGCAAGCGCTCTATTTTAGCACCTTCATAGACGCAGGTAATGTTTGGCAAAGTCCTGGTGAGTTCAATCCGACTCGGCTGTTCAGAGGTGCTGGAGTTGGGGTCAGCTTGCTGTCTCCACTCGGTCCGATTGGAATTGACTATGCGTATGGCTTCGATCGCCGGGACCTGCTCGGCAATCGTGACCCGGGGTGGAAGTTCCACTTCAAGCTGGGCATGATGCAGTAGCCGGCAACTGTCGAAGACAGTTGCCGGAAGCAATTGTCTTCGACAATTGCACGAGACAATAAGTACGACAAGTTGGGATTGAATCATTTAGATAGGAAACCACATGTACTTGGAGCGAAAAATGGCTCGTTGGGGAATTGCAGTCTTTATGGGGATCTTGGCCATTGGGCTTGGAGCGACTCCGATGAATGTCAGCGCGCAATCGACTGGCGGCATCGGATTCGTAAACACCGAACTGATCCTACGGCAGACGCCCGGTTATGAGCAGGCCGATTCTACGCTCGCTGCCGAACGGGCGCAGTACCAGGCAGAGGCTAATGCACTTCAGGGGCAGCTCGACTCGGCTATGGCGGCATTCGATCAACAGCAGTTGGTATTGAGCCCACAGGCTCGTGAAGAGAAGGTCACCGAGCTTCGTGCCCTGAACGAACGTATCCAAGGTCGAATGGAGGAACTCAACAACCAAGATATGGAACGCCAGCGAGAGTTGGTTTCACCACTCGAGGCACGCATCCAGACCGTGATTGATGGCATCAGGGCCGAACGTAACCTCGCGGTGGTATTCGATGTTGCAAATCCCAATACCACGATCATCTCCGCGGACATGACACTGGACCTCACCGCACTTGTGATTAGTCGGCTGCAGGCAGCAGGAACGCCTTAGCAGGCGCGGAGGTATCCGTTTTGAGCCTCACGTCCGGGCAGATTGCTGATGTTGTAAACGGTCGCCTGGTCGGTCGCGAGGATGTTAAAATCGCCGGGGTCGCGCCGTTGGAATCGGCGGGGTCCGGCGATCTCTCCTTTCTGGCCTCGACCCGCCATCTGTCGGAATTTCGGAGTTGCGTTGCCGGAGCGGTGCTGATTGCCGAAGAATATGCGGACGTCGAAGATGGTCCGGCTGCCCGCATCATCGTTACCGATATTCGCCTGGCTTTGACACGCGCGGTTTCGGCGATATACCCGGATCGTGTTGCAGTTTGGGGAATCAGTCCGCGAGCCCGCGTCGGCAGGGGTGCGCATTGGAACGGTCGCGTGGCAATCGGGAGCGGCGCGACATTGGGCCGGGGTGTGAAGTTGGGGCGCGACTGCATCGTCAAGCGGAATGCGGTTGTCGATGACGGGGCGGTTCTGGGGGATGAGTGCGTTGTGGGAGAGCATGCGGTTGTAGGCCCGGGTGCCGAACTGGGCAACAGGGTAGTAGTTCGCCCGGGGGCGCGGGTTGGTGGTGTCGGGTTTGCTTATGCTGCTTCACCAGACGGCCATATGGCGCTCAAACACGTGGGGCGGTGTATCGTCGAAGATGATGTTGAAGTAGGAGCGAACACGACAATCGACCGCGGGAGCATCGGTGATACACTCGTCGGGGCGGGCACCAAGATCGACAATCTCGTTCAGATCGCGCACAATGTACGGATCGGGAAACGCTGCGTCATCATGGCCCAGGTCGGCCTGGCAGGCAGCACGGTAATCGAGGAAAACGTGATGCTGGCGGGTCAGGCTGGGCTTGCGGGGCACTTGACGGTTGGTAAAGGGGCGAGGGTCGCCGCACAGGCGGGAGTAATTGGAGACGTCGACGCTGGGTCGACCGTGTCAGGATATCCTGCCAGGTCCCATCGCGACGTGCTCCGCCAAGCGGCTGCCCTGAGGAGGCTGACCGGCCTCGCGAAATCACTCGAGCGATTAGTAGAGGCAGATGGCTGATTCGCGATGCACGCTCGCCGTGCCGGTGACCATCAAAGGAATCGGCCTGCACTCTGGTGAGCGCACAAGCGTGTGCTTGATGCCCGCGCCGCCAGGGCAGGGGATCGTGTTCAGTCGCGTCGATCTGCCAGGCAAGCCTGCGATACGAGCTTCTACTGAGGTGGTTACTGAATCGGATCGGCGTACGGCAATCGGCGCCGGCGATACTGCTGTTGGGACAGTTGAGCATCTGCTTGCCGCTTTGTACGCATTCGGAGTTGATGACCTCACCATAGAAGTGGACGGCCCCGAACCGCCGATCGGCGATGGCAGTGCAAGCATCTATTTCGAAGCGTTAGAATGTGCGGAGATACGAGAACACGAATGCCGCCGCGAGATCATCCGAATAGGTGCACCTCAGACGGTAGTCGAGGGCGACGCGAGGTACGATGTTACTCCCCTCGATGGACTTAGGGTCTCGATCACCATTGAATGGGATCACCCCAACATCGGCCGACAATCCGGATGCTACGACATAACTCGAGAGACGTTTGGCGAATCGTTGGCTCGCGCTCGCACTTTTGGATTCAAAGATGAAGTGTATGAACTGCACGCCAGAGGACTTGCCAAGGGAGCATCGGAGTCGACAGTAATTGTCTTGACCGAGGCGGGAATTATTGGCCCCTCTTTGCGGTGGCCGGACGAATTTGTGAGACATAAGACAGTGGATCTGCTGGGCGATCTGGCGTTACTTGGTGTGCGAATCGAAGGAGAGATAGTCGCTTTCAGACCGAACCACAAAGGCAACATCGCACTTGCACGTTTTATTGAGCGAACTGCTTCTATGGACGTACTACAATGATGGATATGCAGAAGATTCTGGAGATAATGCCGCATCGGTATCCCATGCTTCTCGTGGATCGCATTCTCGAGATCGAGGACGGGAAACGCATCGTCGGCATAAAGAACGTCACCATAAACGAACCGTTTTTCCAAGGGCACTTTCCCGGCCACCCGGTTATGCCCGGAGTCCTCTTGATCGAGGCAATGGGGCAAGCCGGCGGAATGATGCTGATGGGTGCATTTGAGGATCCCGAAGACAAAGTCGTCTATTTCATGGGATTCGACAAAGCGAAATTCAGGAGGCCCGTTGTACCAGGAGACCAGGTGCGATTCGAGCTGGAGATGCTCCACTTTCGCGGCAGGAACTGCCGTATGAAAGGGGTTGGGTATGTGGATGGGAAGCCGGTCGTTGAGGCTGAGATGACAGCTCGCGTAATGGACAAATGACCGCCAAGATCCACCCCACGGCGATCGTGGCAGAAGGGGTGGACCTCGATTCCGATGTTTCGATTGGAGCCTACACACTAATCGGTCCGCGGGTCGAGATCGGGTCCGGTACATCCATTGGCCCGCATTCAGTAGTTGAAAACAACACTCGTGTCGGGCGGGGATGCTCGATTGGAGTGGGCTGTGTTCTGGGTGGCGATCCTCAGGATCGTAAGTACAAGGGCGAAGAGACGTGGCTAGAGATTGGGGACAACACGGAGCTTCGTGAGTATACGACGGTCAACCGAGGTTCTGCGGCGCGTCGCAAAACCTCAATCGGCCGCGACTGCTTGCTCATGACATATGTGCATGTCGCACACGATTGTGTTCTGGACGACGGAGTGATCATTGCCAACGGTGTTCAGCTCGCTGGTCATATTCATATCGGAGCCCACGCATATATCGGAGGCCTCACGCCCGTACATCAGTTCGTGAGGATTGGAGCTCACGCGTTTATCGGCGGCGGATCGAGATTGCCACAAGATGTTCCACCTTTTACGCGTGCGGCTGGCAATCCCCTGAAGCTCTACGGCATCAATATGCTGGGATTGACCCGGGCAGGTTTTGCTGAAGAGACGCGTGCATCGCTGAGTCATGCATATCGCCTGCTGTTCAACTCGAAAATGAGGAGGGCGGAAGCCGTTGAAGTCTTGAGTCGTGATCTTTCGGATGTGCCGGAGGTTCGCGAGTTGATTGATTTCGTGGTCGGATCAGAGCGGGGAGTCTTGGCCTGAAGCGCTTGTTCGTGTCGGCATGCGAAGCTTCGGGTGAAGCACACTCCTCGCTGTTGGTGCGTACTTTGAAAGAGCGACACCCCGAAATCGATATCGACGCGGTAGGTGGGCAGTTGATTGCTAGAGCAGGCGCAAATGTCATCGAATCGCGGGATGACTTTTCCGTCGTTGGTTTGGCCGAAGGACTCAGCACTCTCCCCGCGCACGTTGGGGCACTGAGACGCCTGCGGAAACGGTTCGAGGCAGGGCAGTATGACTTGGTGATTCTCGTGGACTATCCGGGATTTCATCTCAGGTTGGCTGCAGCTGCGTCGCATGCCGGCATTCCCGTTCTCTACTACATCGCACCGCAACTCTGGGCCTGGGGATCGTGGCGCGTGCGATCGCTTCGCAAACATATACGCCAGATCGCGGCAGTACTGCCGTTCGAGACTACGTATTTCAATGACCGAGGAGTGGCCGCGGCGTTCGTTGGACACCCACTGCTCGATAGAGAGGACTTACCCACGGCTGCAGCAGCCAGGGCGAAGCTGGGTCTCACATCCCAAGGTCCAATACTCGGGTTGCTACCAGGGTCCCGCCGGTCCGAGGTCGACCGGATGTGGCCTTGTTTTCGCGATGCGGCCATGAGATTGTCGAAGAACAACCCTTCATTGCGTGTACTGGTAGCTGCAGTAGATGGAAACGAGTATCCCGGAGCCCCCGGTTTCGTGTACCACAGGGTGGACTCGGCAAACGTAATCGTGGCAGCGGATGCGGTCTTATGTAAATCTGGTACTGCTACCCTCGAAGCAGCAGTTGCGGATACTCCCATGGTGGTGGCGTACAGAATGCACCCGGTTTCATATATGGCTGCTCGGTGGGTGGTAAGAGTGCCCCACGTCAGTCTCCCCAACTTGATCGCCGAACGCGAAATCTGTCCGGAGTTCATTCAGGGTGATGTTACGCCTCAAGCCCTTGCAGCCGCTGTAGAGCCCCTCCTTGAGGAAAGCGGGGAGGCGGCGGCAAGACAGCGTCGGGCGTTTGCGGAGGTGCGTACCAAACTTGGGGGCCCCGGTGCAACTGGGCGGGTCGTGCAGCTTGTCGAACAGATGGTTGGTTGATGCAGCCGTTACGCGATGGAATAGCCGTTGGCGCTCTGAGGCTGCTTGCTTCCACCTGGCGGTTGGCAGCTCGTGGCGAAGCAAACGTCAGAGAATTGAGAATTGCAGGAATACCTGTCGTGTTCACGGTGTGGCATGCGTTTCTGCTTCTTCCTCTGTGGCACCGACGGAACGAGGGCATAACGCTGCTCGTGAGCGATCACGGTGACGCCGAGTACCTGGCGCGTGCCGCGGTCCGGCTTGGGTACAAGGCAGTACGGGGCTCTAGCACCAGAGGTGCTGTCAAGGGAACAAAGGGTATACTCCGGACGTTGAGTTCTGGTGGCGATGTCGCTTTCACTCCCGATGGCCCGACCGGGCCCGCAAGGGTCGCTAAGCCCGGTGCTGTCGCGGTCGCGGCCCGCGCGGGTGCGGCGATAGTACCGATAGGTGCGGCAGCATCCTCATGGTGGCAGATCGGTTCCTGGGATCGTTTCTCGATTCCTCGCCCGTTTTCGCGTGTACAGGTAGTATATGGACAGCCGATTCGCATGGAGAACCAAGCCGATTTGTCTGAGGAAGAGGCTGTCGGCGTGCTCACGCAGCGCTTGAACGAGGTTGAGGAAGCTGCGCAATGCGGATAGCGCGCTGGTTGTGGAGTGGACGATCCGTTTCAGCGCGATTGGGACGTTGTGCACTCGTACCACCGTCGCTGCTGTTCAGGGCCGTGGCAGCGGCGCGGGCCGGCGCATATCGAATTAACCTGTTGCGCAGCGGGCGGGTGTCAGTACCTACGGTTGCGGTAGGGAATCTCACAGTGGGTGGAACCGGAAAGACCCCTATTGCAGCGTGGATCGCTCAGTACTACTCGAAGCTTGGGCTTACTCCCGGTGTGGTGCTGAGAGGCTACGGTGGTGACGAAGGAACTGTCCATCGTAAGCTGGCCAGCGATGCGATCGTGAAAGAGACTCCGGATCGGTTGACCGGTGCTTCGCATGCGGTAGCTGAGGGTGCCGACGTGGTTGTTTTTGACGATGCTTTTCAACGGCTCGACGTTTCCAGAGATCTGAACATCGCGGTAGTGAGCGCGGAATCGGGGAAAACTTCAAGTTGGACGCTCCCTGCCGGCCCGTGGCGTGAAGGATGGGGTGCGTTGAAGCGTGCCGACCTGGTAGTAGTATCGCGAAAAAGCGCATCACTACCAGATGCTCTCGGTATTTTGGAACGCGCAAAGGTTGCTGCTGGTGATTGTATGGTGGCGGTAGCGCTGCTGCACATAGCTGGGTTTCACCGTTTGGAAAGCGGATTGCCCGTTGAGCCGTCAGTGTTGGATGGAGCGGACGTTGTGGTGGGCGCGGGGATAGCGGACCCCGACTCGTTCATCCACCAGTGCGAGGATCGCGGTGCACATGTGCGTTCGGTACAATGGAATGATCATCAGAATATCACCAGCAGGCACCTTCGAGAGCTGGCGTCTCTGGGTCGTGTAGCCGATTTCACGATCGTGACGGAGAAAGACGCCGGCAAGATGAAAGGTCGCTGGCCTATGGCCTGCGAAGAACCGATAGTAGCTGAACTGCGGTTGGAGTGGGAAATGGGCCGTGATACCGTGGAATCTGCACTAAACTCGGTGGTGGAGCGAGATCGCCGTGCTGCGGGCCACAATTAAAATGAGATTTCTCTTGGTTGTTGTGGGGAAGATGAAAGACAGCTCGATTCACGCGGCTTGTAAGGAATACACCGCACGCGTGAGACGGCATTCGAAACTCGATATTAGAGAGGTTAGAGACAGCGGTCGATCGGACAGGCAGGCAGTCGAAGCACGGAGAGACGAGGGAAAGGCACTCCTTCGTGCGGTTCCTGCCGGAGCCAGGATCGTTGCCCTCACGCGAACGGGAGTAGGGGAGACCAGCTCACAATTGGCCAAGCGTTTGGCTTCGTGGCGTGATCATGGGTTGGATGTTGCGTTCGTTGTTGGTGGGGCTCACGGGCTCTCCGACGAGGTGTTGTCACGGGCAGACCTGAAGATGAGCATTTCGTCATTGACGCTTCCGCACGAGTTGGCTCGATTGGTCTTGTTGGAACAGCTCTATCGTGTTTGTACAATTTGGCGAGGGGAACCCTATCACAAAGGTGGTTGAGCTTGGCGGAGTGGTTTCAGCAGTGGTTTGGTGAAACGTATTTGGATCTGTACCCGCATCGTGACGAGCGAGACGCTGCGGCTGTAGTCCGACTCATATCCGAGACGGTATCTCTGCGTGGAAAGCGTATTCTCGATCTTGCGTGCGGTCCTGGTCGCCATTCGGCGATCCTCAGGGGATATGAAACACAAACCATCGGCATGGACCTTTCGGCGCAGCTTCTGAAACGGGCGCGCGGCGATTACTCGCCACCGATAACAGTCGTACGTGGAGACATGCGTGCGTTGCCATTCTCGGCCGCGAGCTTCGAATTGGTGGTGAACCTGTTCACGAGCTTTGGATACTTCGATTCGGATGACCAGCACCTCTTGGTCTTGCATGATGTAGCGCGAATACTGAAGCGCAATGGTTGGTTCGTCCTAGATTTCTTCAATGCGGAGCGTGTTAGGGAAACGCTGGTCGCTTACGAAGAACTCGTACTGGGCGGGAGAGAGGTCAAGGTCAGGCGTCGGATCTCTGACGATGGTAAGTACGTATTGAAAGATATGGAACTGATCGACGAGGGACGCAGCTTTCTCGAGAAAGTCCGATTGTTTGGACCGGATGAACTCGAGCAACTCATCGCCAATGCTGGATTTGCCGTCCGGGAGAAGTACGGGAACTACGAGGGTGAAGCGCTCGACGCAAATAGTGAGCGAGCGCTGTTCTTCACGGTGTGTCTATGAACTTGCGAATAGAAACCGCCGAATCATTCGTCAAGTCGCCGGAGCTGAGGGTTCGAGAGAGTGTCGAGAACGGGTCTCTCCGCGTGGAATCCAGCTTGAAATCGGCGTTCCACGCCTACGGCGCCGCGCAATCGAACCTAGAACGCATTTTTGCGCCTGACGCAATGTGCGTAACGTCTGGCCAACAGCCGGGGCTGTTCACAGGTCCCCTATATACCATCTATAAGGCGCTTTCCGCGGCGGCTCTAGCTGTACGGCTGGAAAAGCGAACGGGTCGTGCGGTTGTACCGGTCTTCTGGGTTGCCGGGGACGACCACGACTTCGCGGAAGCAAACCACTGCTTCGTAAGATCGCTGTCGAACGAAATAGTGCGCCTCGAACTTCGGCAGCGAGATCCGGATGCAGCGCTTACTCCCATGTATCGGGAGAAGATCGGTCCGGACATTGCTCCCGTCTTGGAACAACTCGAAACCATTACCCCAGGTACAGAGTTCAAACCCGGGATCATGAAATGGATCCGGTCACACTACATTCCGGAAGCCGACCTGTCATCGGCGTTCGCAGGAGCCGTGGCAGAGCTGTTGAGCCGATTCGGAGTCGTGGTTTTCTCTCCGACGGAAGTGCAAGCGAAGCGCGCGATGAGTCGGTGGTTGTTGGCGGCCCTGGAGAACGCTGGAGCGCTCGATCGTAGTCTGCGAGATCGTGCGGCGGAGCTCGAAGCGCAGGGTTTGGCGGCGCCGGTTACAGTCGGAGTTGGTGCATCGACAGTTATGGTCGAATCGAAGAGTGGGCGCGACCGGCTATTGATTGATGGAGACTCATTTCGCACCCGGCGCGCGCAGGAATTGTGGACGGTCGAGTCTCTAACGGATTTGCTTCGAGAAAGCCCCGAACGTCTATCTCCGAATGTCCTGCTCCGACCTGTTGTAGAAGCGGCGGTGCTACCGACAGTGGCATACATCGCCGGTCCAGGTGAACTTGCCTATCTACCGCAGGCTTCACCGATTTACGATGCCCTTCACGTAGAACCTCAGATTCCGGTACCAAGGTGGTCCGGAATGGCCATTGAAGGTCGAACGTCCAAGGCCTTGGCGAAGTACGGCATCGGAATCGACGACCTCTGTCTCCCGGACGGTCAGCTGGAGGCCCTTGTTCTGAAGGACCAGCTGCCCAAGTCCGTGGCTGACGCACTGCGTACAGTACAGGAGACAGTACAGCGAGACTACGGTCGGCTAGCAGGCGCAGTTGCGGATGTTGATACTGCATTGCAGAAGCTGGTCGTTGCGGCCGAAAAAGGAGCGCTCCGCGAGTTGAATAACGTGGAGAAGCGAGTCATGCGGCACGTCAAAACGCAGAACGAGACGACAGTTCGGCAACTAGGTAACGCGAGGGCGAGCCTCTTCCCAATGGGAAAGCCGCAAGAGCGAGTCTTCAACATCACACACTTTTTGGTCCGCTATGGCAACGATTTCATCGACGCTGTCTTCGAGCGATGTATGGAGTGGGCTGACACACTTGAAACCGGTTCAGGCGGGGCATAGTATCTCACAATGTTTTGGGTAATGGGCTTTCTGCTCCTATTCATTGCGCTGATGATCCCAACGCTCGCGATCGTGCTGAACTCGCCCGTCGTGAAAGGGTATTTTCACGGAACCGATCCTGTGAAGCTTGGTGAAGTGATCGACAGGATCCGGGCCATCGAAGACGAACTTTCCCAGATGGCCGGCGATATCGAAGCGCTGCAGAGTGAGACAGAATTTGTCCAGCGGCTCTTGGACGACCGCGATCGACGCGATATGGGGCGGAAGCTCGCTCCCCCAGATACTCCACCTGGGAATTCTTCTGAGTAACAGTCAACCGGACCGGGGGCAGGGGCGCAACGTAGCTCGCGTCGGGGCAGGTATTCTGATCACCCGCATTCTCGGCTTCGTTCGGGAGCGCGTGTTTGCGCAGTGTTTCGGAATAGGCGTCGAGGCGGATGCGTTTGGCGCAGCGATGAAGATCCCTAACGTGATCCGCAATCTCCTGGGTGAAGGGACATTGTCTGCTTCTTTCATTCCGGTCTACGCCGGTATGATCGAGCGCGGCGACACCGAACGTGCAAAGCGGTTGGCGGGTACCATCGCCTCGATTCTCGTGCTGCTGACAGCCGGAGCGGCGCTGTTGGGTTTCCTGCTTGCACCGATAATTACAGACATCGCCGCCCCGGGCTTCTCCGGGTATAAACGTGACCTGACAATAACGCTAGTCAAAATTCTCTTCCCTATGTCAGGCGCCTTGATACTGTCTGCATGGTGCCTGGGTGTGTTGAACACACACCGGCGGTTCTTCCTCTCGTATGCGGCTCCGTCGGTCTGGAATATCGCTCAGATTGCGACTCTCGTAGGGCTGGGCGGATATTTGTTGGGCGAGCAATTGGTGGTCGCTCTCGCATGGGGCGCTGTTCTAGGTGCAGTGCTGCAGATCGTAGTGCAAATGCCGACTGTGATACCGCTCGTTCGCGGGATACGATTTGGACTCAGTCTAGAAACACCCGGTGTTCGCAACGTAATACGCGCCTGGATCCCTGTGGTGTTCGGCGCAGGAGTAGTCCAGATATCGAGCGTAGTAGACACTCAATTGGCATCGCTGCTTCCGCCTGGGTCCGTGGCTGCCCTCAGATTTGCTCAACTCATTGCAATACTGCCGGTTTCGCTTTTCGGGGTCGGTGTTGCCGCGGTAGCGCTTCCCGAGTTGAGTCGAGATGCCGTCGGTGCAGGTAATGAGGCATTGAGAGCGCGTCTTGGCGAGGGATTTCGCCAGGTGGTGTTCTTCGTTGTGCCGTCGGCATTTGCATTCGCAGTGCTGGGATCGCAGATCGTGGGCGCTTTGTTTGAAACCGGCTCGTTTGACAGCAGCGATACGGCGTTCGTGGCAGGCATCCTAGCTGCCTACGCTCTGGCAGTACCCGCCCAAACATCTATCAAGTTGCTTGCCTCCGGGCACTATGCGTTGGGCGACACAAAGACTCCAGTTCGCATTGCGATCGCGGCAGTGGTCGTGTCGGCCGTCTCGGCTTTTGGGTTGATGCAGGTATTGGGGGCTGCCGGAATTGCGCTGGGCGCTGCTACCGGGGCATACCTGAACGTGGTGTTGAACTCCTCAATGCTCAAACGGCGCCTTGGCTCATTCATCTTGCGTAAGGACGTTAAATCGTTCTTCATTTCGGCGTTGGCAGCCATAATAGCTGCAGTGTTGAGCAATGAAGTAGCGCGAATTCTCGCCGAAAGTCATATCTGGGTTGAGGCGCTTTGTGCCGTGAGTGTCTTCACAGTCGCATACGCCTGCGTGACTTTGGCACTGAATCACCCCGAAGCGCGGCGTATTGTAGCGTCACTGAGAAAACGACGCACGAGGTAGGGAGGAGAATGGGTACCGTTCCTCCTAGTCCGATTGCGACTCGCATTGACTCGCTCCCAGACGTTCCTGGCGTGTACATCTGGAAGGACAGGACAGGCAACGTCTTGTATGTCGGCAAGGCCAAGCGTTTGCGCCAACGGATCCGCAGCTACCTCACCCCGGACTACCACCAGAGTCCGAAGACCCGAATGCTTCTCAGGCTCATAGCCGACTTTGAGACGATCGTGGTCAACTCAGAGTCGGAAGCGCTCCTGTTGGAAAACAACCTGATCAAGGAGCATCGCCCCCAGTTCAACATCCAACTACGTGATGACAAGAGCTATCCGCACGTCGCGGTGACCGTGGGCGAACCATTTCCACGAGTGCTGGTGTTGCGGCGGCTCGATTTGCAGAATGCGCGCTACTTCGGCCCGTACACTGATGTGACGGTTCTCCGACGCACGATACGGACCATACGCCGTGTCTTTACGGTGCGGTCGTGTCACTACGCGCTCCCCGAAGATGCTCCGGACCGACCCTGTCTCGATTATCAGATTGGCAGATGCCTGGCGCCATGCGTCGGATACCAAGATCGAACCCAATACGGCGAGATGATAGACAACGTCATTGCGTTTTTAGAGGGCAAGACGATCCAGGTCAGAGCGCGGCTGAGAGAGAGCATGGAAAGTGCCGCCGAGAAGTTGGAATTTGAGCGCGCGGCCGAGATCAGGAACTCACTGAAATGGCTCGATCAGGTTGAACAGCCCCAAAGCGTGCAGTTCGTTGAGGGCGGGGACGCCGATGCAATCGGGTACGCGCGCGACGGTGATGATGCGGTAGGGGTGATGCTGCGCATCCGGAATGGAAAGGTCGTGGCATCGGAACACCGATTCCTGCGCAACCTCCTTGACGAGGATGACGCCCACGTACTGAGCGCATTCCTGGTTCAACACTATGCCTCACCGGCAAAGCAAGAAGCTCGTGCACGTTTGGCTGTGCTGCCGTTTGCGCCGGAATCGCCGGCATCGGTTTCGGGTTTGATGCCCGAAACCGAACTCGCAGTACCATCGCGAGGATCAAAACGGAGGCTCGTCGAGCTTGCCGATCAAAACGCACGGAACCTACTGGAGAGTTTTCGGATTGAATCTCTCGAGACTGATGAGCGGGCCGAGGATCCTGTGTATGCGTTGGGGCGGGACCTTGGTCTTACCACCCTGCCCAGGAACATCGTCTGTATCGATATCTCCACGAGCAGCCAAGCGCGGGATACCGTGGGTTCTTTGGTTTGGTTCGAGGCGGGGAGGCCAAAGAAGAGCGAATACAGGCGATTCAAGATCAAAGGCGAAGGGCAGTCGGACGACTATGCTGCGATACACGAGGTGATGCATCGCTTCTTGGTGAGGCGAGCAAGTGAGGGGCGGCCGTTGCCCGACTTATTTGTGATCGATGGGGGAAAAGGGCAGCTTTCGGCTGCGAAGAGGGCACTCGATGCCTGTGACTCGAGTGGCGTACCGATAGTGAGCCTGGCGAAGCGAGATGAGGAGATCTTTTTTCCAGCCAAGCCGGACGGAGTGAAACTTCCGCGTCGTGCACCTTCTCTGAGACTGTTGCAGCGTGCAAGGGACGAGGCTCATCGTTTTGCAGTTGCGTACACGCGCAAACGGAGAAAGAAACGTACCCTCACATCGCAGTTGCTCGAGATACCTGGTATAGGTGAGAAGAGACGCAGGATGTTGTTGGAGGCGTTCGGCAGCCCGGCTGGTATAGGCTTGGCGAGCACGGAAGAGATTGCTGCATTGAAGGGGTTCTCGGTCGAGTTGGCTGAACGTATCCTAGAGCACCTCAATACCTAGCTGAGGCAATCGGCGCGTTGTGAGAATTTGGGGGTTGGCAGAGCACGCAAGCAGTGCCATTTTCAACGCCATTGCCGACTGGCATTCGATTCAGATAAAACCGATATTCGGAGGCGCGGTCAGCTGACTTTGATCGCAATACTCGATCCCTTCGCTGGGATATCGGGAGACATGACGCTCGGTGCGCTAGTGGATCTTGGTGGCGACCCCACTTGGCTCCGCGAGCTACCGGTGCGCCTCGGATTCCCCAACGTCTCGGTGAAGATCGAGAAGGTGAAACGGTGTTCGCTAGCCGCGACAAAGGTCGATTTCGAGATACCTCACGACCACTCGGAATCGGACCATGGCCACCATCATGGACGAACGGTAGCGAAGCTGAAGCAGCTGATACGTGAGGCGCCGCTGTCTGATACTGTGATCGAAAAAGCGACTGCCGCGTTCCACTTGGTTGGCGAAGCCGAGGGAAGGGCACACGGTGTGTCGCCTGAAGACGTGCATCTGCATGAAGTCGGGGCGATAGATGCAGTGCTGGACATAGTCGGGGCGATCGAAGGGTTCGAGCGGCTTGGAGTAAGTGGGGTGTACAATCTACCTGTAGCCGTTGGCACGGGGTGGGCGAAGATGGCTCATGGGAAGATGCCGGTTCCGGCGGCCGCGACCGCCACTCTGCTCGAGGGCGTGACTGTCAGCTCTGCTGCGCCAGTCGTGGGTGAGGCCACAACACCTACGGGAGCGACTCTGATTCGGGTACTGTCTCGAGGTGCGCCACCCCCGCGATGGCGCGTAAGACAGAATTCTTGGGGTGCGGGAGGGCGCGATCCAAAGGAATATCCGAATGCCCTCAGGCTGATTCTCGCTGAAGGAGCGGAGGAAGCGGGCACGGTGGAGATCGTTGCTACTGATATCGACGATCTCCAGCCAGAGTACGTAGAGCCTCTGCGACAAGCGGTTTTTGCGCGCGGAGCGTTGGATTGTGTGGTTTGGCCGACTTACGGTAAGAAGGGGCGGATGAGCCTGAGGCTCGAGGCGTTGGTGACGTCGGAATTGGTGGACGATGTGATACAGACGTTGTTTGCCAACAGCACCACCGCCGGTGTACGCCGCTGGCCTGCGCTCCGTAACACGTTGTTGCGACGCGAGTTCCGAGTGGAGCTTGAAGGTGGTTGCGGGGTATCAGTTAAAGTGTGGGATGGGCCAGGCGGCGCTCGGCTTAAGGCCGAATATGAAGATGTGCTCAAAGCGTCGGTGCAACTCGGACTTCCCGCATTGCAGGTAGCTTGGCTCGCTGAAAGGCAAGCTGAGTCACAATTGTGCGAATAGGTAGTTATCTTTTATGGTTGTAACTATTACGATGTTGGAGAGGAGAGACTGATGAATCGATTGACCGTCGGTGTTGCTTGTGCCCTCGGTCTTGTGCTAGTCGCAGGGCAACTCGAGGCTCAGGATCCTGCCGAAACGCAGGAATTCCGCGCGCCCAGCTGCGATCTGGACATGGGGCATTTTCTCGTCAGACAGGCGATGACCTACCTGACTGGTGCGGCAGAGGAAACTGATCCTGCCGCCAAGGAGACGCTGCTTCGCGATGCTCGTGCGAGCTTGATGGAGGCAGTCAACACCGACCAGGCCGAGAATCCGTCGGTTTGGTACTTGTTGGGACGCCATGGAATCCTGACGGGTGATTTTATTGGCGCCGATTCTGCCTTCCAAAAGGTCGAGTTTACCGTCCCCGCGTGCGGCGAAGATATCGAATACTATCGGCATTCAACTTGGGTGACACAGGTGAATCGTGGGATCGATCTGATGCAGCAGATCGATTACGACGGTGCCCTAGAGGAACTCAGTGGCGCAGCGACAATCTGGAATGGTGCCAATGTGGCTTTGTTCTATCTGGGCAGCATTTATGCCGACTACGGCGAGACGGACAGTGCGCTGTACTACTTCAAGGAAGTTGTCAAGTTGGGCAACGCAGATACTTCACGTGTAGAGAATTACAATGCAGCGATAGGAAACATCGCGACGCTTTACCACATGA
>Ga0180432_10004981_pt1 | contig 17943 bp, 39 predicted proteins | sample SS_ome_10_FD_132414 | JGI IMG/M metagenome (GOLD analysis project Ga0180432, IMG submission 132414) | Hypersaline lake sediment archaeal communities from the Salton Sea, California, USA - SS_1_MS_2 metaG | ecosystem: Environmental > Aquatic > Non-marine Saline and Alkaline > Hypersaline >...
ACCGACAGTACCGCCTGCTGTTGTTTCGGCGTGAGCCGGTCAGCGACGGGTGGAAGTAGCTCCGCGAACATCGTCCGGTGCCGCCGCACATCCAGCCCCAGTGCCCTGGCGAACGCATGCAGCACCACCTCGATGTCGACGTTCAGTGCATGCGCCATTGCCTCGATGGTTCGCGGTTCGGGGAACTCGTTCAGTTTGAGTCCGTTCGCTACCTGATTCCACCGTTGCGCTTTAACGATTCCGTTACTGGCAGCTTCCAGACCAGCGTAGGTGCGGCTGCCCTTCAGTGTCAGGATCAGATCTCTCAGCGTCAGATCCCTTACATCGACTTCCATGGTTCCCCCATCTGATTGGTTGCGGGGCGTTCGTGGCCCGGCGGGCCATGTTCCGCATGCTACAGGGCCATAAAACGCCTGTGTATACCCCTACAACGCGGTGGGCCGGGAAACTGTTCCCAACACCCGACGCGCCAACAACCAGTAGACACCTCGACAGCAACCATGGCATGCTACGGTGTAACAAAATTCAGGCCACGGGGAATACCACGGCCAACGGGGAACCAAGCGAGGTGAACATGGCACTGCACAGCACATCAACCAGCAGGGCATCAGCCGTTCGCCGCCGGATCGTCGACATCACCCTCGAGCCGGTCCTCGTCGACACCAACGCCGCCTGCGAACTCCTAGGCGGGATCTCGAAAAGCACCCTCGACACCCTCATCATCGACGGGCGCATCACACCGAAACGGATCGGCACCCGGGTACTCATCACACCCGAAGAACTAAGGCGCTTCGCCGCCACATGTCCCGACTGGGAACCCAAAACCTGAGCGACAGCAACCGCTCACGGCGGGCACCAAACCTGATGCCCGTAACAACCATCAGAAACAGGAACAGCAACCAATGGACATACCCACCGAAATCACCGACGCCTACAACACCAACCTCGAACTCATCACCGAATTGATCGAGCTACACCGCGACATCATCACCAACCGCAGCAACGAACATCACCAGCCCATCGAGGCCGTCGGGATCCTCACCGCACAGATCCACGAAGCGCTGAACATCAAACCGGCAACGCTGTCCATGCTGCTCGCCATCACCATCGACCAAGCTGCACGGGCCACCCGATGAGCGACCAGACACGCGCCGCGAAACTCGCCGCAGCGGACCAAGACCTCGCCAACGTCGAACTGGTACTCGACTCGTTCATTAAAGCCTGGACCGACGTGCTCGACGAAGCGCACAGCGACAGCGAACTCGAACCCTACGTCGCATGCACAACCCGCCGGGTAGCACTGCTGCACAGCCTCATCGACGCCACGCCAATACCGCGAGTGTCCATGACCGCAGTGCTGGCACTCGCCGTCGACCGGCTCACCGTCGGAACCGACCCGTCAATCCAAGACCTGGAGGGCGTCTACCGTGCTGAATGAAACACTGCGCCCGAAAGACTGGACGAAACAGTCACTGTGCTCACAGATCGACCCAGAACTGTGGTTCCCGCTCCGCAAGCGTGACCCGCGCATACGGGAAGCCGTCTCGATCTGCCAACAATGCCCGGTCATCAACGAATGCCGCGCATACGCAGACGAGATCGACGCCGACTACGGCATCTGGGCTGGGGAACTGCGGGGAGTCAAGCCACGTCGACGCCCCGACGAAATCGAACACGGCACACCCGCAGGCGCAAAACGCCACTGGCGCAACGGCGAACGGCCCTGCCTCGAATGCCGCAACGCGGAACTGCAAAACCGCAGGAATCGGGAGGCAAAACCGTGACAGCGGAACGGGATCCGATCCCCCGCCGGGCAGCCACCTACCAGGGCGACCAACGTGATGTCCTCGACAACGGCTACGCCAGCCTCGTCGGCCCCGACACCCGGGGAATCGTCTGGCTGCCCTGCCACGTCGACTATGACCCGGGCACAAACCGCAGCCGAATCATTTACCGCCCCATAGCAGACCACGAACTGGAAACGGTGATGAAGGGAACCAAACAGTGATACCAGACGGGAAGAGATGCCTGCGGCGCGACATCCCCTACTACGAACCCGTGACCGTCGAACCGCTTCAGGTGTGGGAAATCTACTGCCCTAACACCGCCCGGGTGATCGCCACATTCGAATGCCGCAAAGAGGCCGAAGCATACGCAAACACCATCAACACCAACAACGGACACCGCGCCGAAACCACCAACAAACACGAGAGGTGCTGCCAAGATGGCTGACTCAATCTTCACCAACAACGATATCCCGCGTGACCGCTGGGACCGCCCGCTGATCTACCCCGCCCCAGCGAAAAGCAAAACGCACGCCGACGTGGTCGAAGCGCACCGCGCCGGCAGCAAGCGCCACGCCCCGAAAGCGTACAGGCGCACAACACGATTCATTGGTGTACTCGAAGAACGCTTCGAACTGGAGCAGTGGCTGCAACGCATGGTGGCGCTGGGCATGGGTCAGCGGCCGGACCTCGTTGTCGCCGCCGCCAGCCTCACCGCAGACCGCGACGACAAGAAGGCACTCAACAAGGTTGCCGCCGACGCGAAAGAAACAGCCCGCAGCGCCGCGAAGGCAACCACCGGCACCGCCCTACACAAGCTGTGCGAACGCCTCGACTACGGCCAGGACGTGGGCGCAGTCCCCGCACCCTACGATCAGGATCTCGCCGCCTACGCCGCAACCCGCGACAAGTACGGGCTGAAATACGCTGCGATAGAACAGATGCGGGTACATGACCACTGGCAGGTAGCCGGGACGCCCGACAGGATCGTCTGGTACAACGGCAAGCTGTATATCGCGGACATCAAAACGGGCAACGTCGACTTCGACAACACGCAGCGCGAGATCTGCTGCCAGCTTGCCATGTACGCGCACAGCGTCACCTACGATCACAGCACCGGCCGCGCTGAGGACGTGCCGCCCGTCGACCGGCAGCGCGCCATCGTCATCCACCTGCCCGCAGGGGAAGGCCGCTGCGAACTGCACTGGGCCGACATCAGCGCCGGGTGGGAAGGCTGCCAGCACGCGAAGAACGTGTGGGACTGGCGGTCCCGCAAAGACAACTTCAGGTCTGTCGACAGCGAACCGGCCAACCACCTCGAAAAGCTCGCACTCAACCCGACAGCAGCAGAACTGGCGGCGCAGTGCGACACCCTCGATGAACTGCGCGCCCTGTGGGCCGCGACAGCCGCCCTCCCCGGCGGACTCACACCCGACTTCGAGGCGACCGCCACGAAGCGTGCCAACGAACTGAAAGCACAAGTGAAAGCATGAAACTCGCCACACTCGCCGTCGCAGTAGCGGCAACAACAGCAACCGTGCTCGCCCCGCCGGCCGCGAAAGCCGACAAGGTCGACCAGTTGGCGACCGCGATCTGCACCACCATCGAGGCGGATCCACGTCCCTCCACCGTCGGAGCCATAGGCGTCACCCTCATCAGCAAGGGCGCTGACGCCGAGCAGGCCGCAACCATCGTGGTCATGTCGGTCCTCGAATACTGCCCGCAGCACTTCGGGCTGATCAAACAATTCTCATCCAGCGCGGAGACATACGCATGAGGACAGCAGCCGTCACCGTAATCGCCGCAACCGCAACGATCCTCGCCACCCTCACCGGGTTCGAGGTGGTCGACGCCAACGTCGCCAACGTCAGAATCGAGGTCACAAGATGAAAGACCGCATATGGGGCGCCGTCGGCGTCATCATGCTGCTGGGAGTGTCAGCCGGGTTCGGCTACATCCTCGCCTACATGTTCCTGGCCGGGTTCGCCGGACGGCTCGACGACCCCGTCACACCGTGAACACACCCATAGACCTGAGCAGCACTGCGCTGCAACGGGATACGGCGACCGCCGTATCAACCACCAACCCTACGAAGGGAAACCAGTAAATATGTCCATCCAGATCGACAACCCCGGGTCCGCCGATCAGCTCGACTTGGGCAGCCTGCTCAACAGCCTGCTGCTCATCAAGCCCGTCGCGCACCAGCAGGTCACCACCGCCTACGGCGACAAGGAAGCCGTCGAGGCCGACGTGCATGTGGTCGACGGGGATCTCGCCGGGACCGTGTACCGCTCCGCGTACCTGTTCCCCCTTGTATTGCAAGGACAATTGCGGAAGAACGTCGGCACCGGCCGGTTCAACCTGGGGCGCCTGACGAAGCGCCCGCCCACCCGCCCGGGGACGAACCCGGCGTGGGCGCTCGCGGACCCGACACCCGCCGACATCGAGGCAGCGGAGAAGTACGCCGCCGCCAACGGGCTGACCGGCGAGCCGACCGCCCCGAAGGTCGAAGAGAAGTCCGCCGACCCGTGGGGCGCCAACGCCGCCGCACCGCCGTTCTGACCCACGGCACCGGCACGAAACGCGTTGGGGGAGCGGCACACCCGCTCCCCCAACGCACCACCCAACCAACCAGGAACAGGAACAGCAAAGTGAACACCTACGATTCACCCGGCAAACGCCTAGGCTCAGACATCACCAAGTGGCTGATCGCGAAATACGATGGCCGGTGGGGGTCTGCCCGCCAATGAAACTGAAAGACGGCACACTCGTCCCCGCATACCTGCTCGACGGGCACAGCTTCGACACCTTCGACGACGCCGTCGCCGCGTTCACCAGCCGCCTCGACGCGTTCCGCCGGGTGGTGGTGGGCGAATGAGCAACCACCGCATCGAAGCGCTCCGCGAACGGATCATCCTAGCCGTCCTCGACACCATCGAAGACAACGATCCCGTCATCACAATCGCGGTGGGCGACAACCACATCCGCGTCGACTACGGGACCAACGAACAATGATCATCCACACCACCTGCGCCGCATGCAAACACGAACACACCGTCACCGACGAACACCAAAACATCCACCCGACATGCCAGCCGCCGCCGGCCACCGCCGAAGACGAACTGCTCGCCAAATTCATCCACGCAGTCCTCGAAGGACGCAACAAAGAAGCCGACGAACTCGAAACGCAAGCCAACGCGGTGATCGGGCAGCCGCCACCGCTCGCCAGGGCAGCCGAATACTACGCCAGCGAATACGGCTGGCCCGTATTCCCACTCAATCCGCGCACGAAAACACCGGCCACCGCGAACGGGTTCCATGACGCCACCCTCGACCTCGACCGGATCCGCGACTACTGGAAACGCAACCCGCAAGCCAACATTGGGATACCCACCGGAATCCACTTCGATGTCATCGACATCGACGTGCCCGACGGCATCCCCGCCTACCAGAAACTGCTCGACAGCACAGACCTCACCATCCACGGCAGGTCATGCACATCCTCGAGCGGCCTGCACCTACTGGTGAAACCAACAGGTGCGGGCAACACCGTCCGCGTCGACCCCGGCGTCGACTACCGCGGCGCAGGCGGATACATCGTCGCCCCGCCAAGCTGGCTAGGGCAACCCGGCACATCATGGGCATGGCTCAACATGCCATCCCCCGCGATCAAAAGGCAGCCATGACAAACAGATTCAAGCCACGTCCAGACCACGCCGCCTACATAGCGCTCGCAGTCGCACTCAGCAGCCTAGGTACTGCCCTGGCCGCACTAGGCGCCGCCGTAGCCGCACTCGCCGGGACAGCCCGATGAAACTACTCACACCCGCACCGCACTACCGGGGCCAAACCGGCCGGCACACCAACGGAACATACTGGCGCGCAACGATGCGCGTGGACGGCCGACTCGTATGGAAACGCATACCGTGGTGGAACATCCTCGACACCGCCGACTGTGTAGCCCGACAACACCTAGGGCAACACTTCGAAACACTCAACACCGTGAAAGGAATCAGCAGATGATGCACAACAACCTCAAGTTGTCCGGCAGGCTCAGGCACGCCGCCGACACCATCGACGAACTAGGTCAGAAACTCCAATTCCGCAACCCTGAAACAGTGACCTGGACTTCAGAAGAACTCCGCGCAGAAGCCGACAACGCCGCCATGGACGAAGCCGACGAAGCCGCCATCGAGGAACTCGCCCAAGCAATGTTCAACGTAGTTGTCACCCTCAACTGGGATGACGCCACCGAATGGACGAAACAGTCCTACCGGCTCCGTGCCGCGCAACTCTACGAAAACGGTTGGCGGCGCGAATGATCGGCACCATCGTGCTGGCTGCGGCAACCGCCGCCGCCACCACCATCCCCATCACATTCATCGTCGCCGGCCTCGCAGCCAGACACCTCAAACCGGAACAACCCGACACACTCACATTCACAGAAGAAGAAGCGATCAACGTCTACGAGGCGCTACACGAACACTTCAGCACACAACTAGGCGACGAACTGGGAGAAGCATTCGACCCATGAAAGCCGACACCCTCACCGCCATAACGGTACTCGCAATCGCGGCGCTCACCGCATGCCTATACATCAAAGCTGCACTGATCGCCCTACTCACCTCCACCCTCGAACGGAGACAACGCCGATGACAGCGACGAAACAGATCCGCCACGGCACTAAAAGCGGATACACCCAAGGCTGCCGCGAACAATGCTGCCGAAAAGCCAACGCCGACTACATGCGCGAACTCCGAGCCCTCAACCGCACCAGGCCCGCACCGGAACACGTCCACGGCACCCTCAACGGGCAGAAGAACTACGGCTGCACCTGCGAAGCCTGCCGGGACGCCGACAACCGCAGATATGCACTCAAGCGGGCGAACCTACCCGCCGACTGGACATGGTGAAACATGGCCGACGACAACGAGATCCGCGCCGGAATAGACGAAGCAAGACGTACACTGGAACCCCTCGTCATCACCGCCAACCAAGACGTACACCGGGGCGTGAAACGCGCACGATACACCCTTGAGCTCGTTAAACGCATGCTCGAAGAAAACAAACCGTGGAGCCACTACCGGCGCCACCTCGACAACCCGAAAGAAACAACACTATGAGCGACATGGTCAACCCGCAGCACTACAAGAACGGCCCCATCATCAAAACACCCTTCCAACCCGACTACCACATCGAAGCCATCGAAGTGATCCGATACATCAACGATCCCCGGCTCGCCAACGCCGTCAAATACATCTGGCGTGTCGCATTCGGCGGGAAAAGCAACGACACCGTCGACATCCAGAAGGCCATCTGGTATCTCACCGACTGGCTCAACCATGACACCGGATCCGGCGAACACAAACTCGACCTACTCGACCGCGTGCAACGCGAAATCAAACTCATCGAAAACGCCAAAGCTGAAGCGCGCCGCCTCCAAGAACAGCAAGACACAAAAGGATAATCACCCGATGCCGATCACCAAAACGAGATCCCAAGCCGTCCGCCAAGCAACCACCGGGCACCGCCCCAACAACCCGCAGGCAACCTGCCTATGCGGGCAACCATGGACCCGGGAACACTTCGCAGACCAGATCCGCGAAGCGGCCGGCGGCGCAACCGTCACCATCATCGACAACGCCGAATGGGAAATCGACCTCGATGAGTGACCTACTCGACGCCGACGAACACGGCATACCACCCGCCATCTACACCTACCGGCTACCAGAACCGCTGTGCTGCACCACATGCGAACGCCCCATGGAACGCGGCGCCCTGGCCCGCCGGATCGGACGCAGCGACAGCGCCTACCTCCAAAACATCATCTGCACCACATGCTGGGAGGGCATGACACAGTGACACAAACCGACGGGGAACTGAACGTCATCCAATTCATGCGGACGGGCGGCAAACCGAAACACACCACACCCGCAGCGCCACCGAAACCGCCAGCGCCACCAGGGCACATCACCGCATACGCGCAAAGCGCGGTCGACGACGAGTGCGCCGCACTTGAATCCATGGCACCCAACAGCGGCAGGAACCACGCCCTCAACCGGGCCGCGTTCAACCTGTACAGCATCGTCCTCGCCGGGGAAGTCGAGGAACAATACGTCCGCGACAGACTCATCGACGCCTGCCACCGCAACGGAGTCCTCGCCGAAGACGGCCAACCCAAGTGCGAACAATCCATCGACAGCGGATTCAAGGGCGCCGCCACGAAAGTCGGTGCGCGACACATCAAACCGCTCGAGGAAATCACGCCCGCCGTCACCGTCGACTTCGGCGCCCCGCCCGGGGCCAGCGGCGACAGCGGCGACGGCGACAGCGACGGCGAAGAGATCGACGCACGGTTCATCGACGGGGCCAGCTTCATCCTCGACATCCCCGAAGAGATCCCCACCCTATGGGGCGACGGCAACCGGATCCTCTGGATGCAAGGCGAAAGCCTAATGATCGCAGGGCCAATGGGACTGGGCAAAACCACACTGGGCGGGCAACTCATGCGGGCGCAACTGGGCATAGGACCGCCGACAGTGCTGGGGATGCCGGTGACGCCGGTCGAGGGGAAGATCCTGTACCTCGCCATGGACCGGCCGGCGCAGGCCCGACGGGCCATGGCGCGACAGTTCAAGGAATGTGACCGGGCTGCCCTCGCAGACAAACTCGTTGTGTGGCAGGGGCCTCCACCCGGGGACATAGCGAAATACCCGTCAGTGCTTCGCCTGCTGGCCGAAAAGGCCGGGGCGGACGTGGTGTACCTCGACAGCGTCAAGGACGCCGCTGTGGGACTCTCAGACGATGCCGTCGGGGCCGGGTACAGCCGCGCCCGACAGGAACTGATGGCGGCAGGCTGCCAGCTATGCGAACTGCACCACACCACGAAACGAGGGGCCAACGGCGGGCCACCGAAGGATGTCGCAGACATCTACGGGTCGACGTGGATCACCAACGGCACCGGATCCATCATCCTGCTGTCCGGCAACCCCGGCGACCCCATCGTCGGGTTCCTGCACGCCCGTCAACCCATGGACGAGGTGGGGCCGTTCCGGCTCAACCACGATCAGGCCAACGGTGAACTGACCGTGCTGCATGAGGCGGATCCGGTCGACATGCTGAACAACTGTGGGCCGGACGGGCTGTCCGCCAGGACGCTGGCAATTGCTTTGTGGCACAGCGACGAGGACGATCCTCATCCCAGCCGTGGAGATGTCGAGAAGGCTCGCCGTCGGCTGGAGCAATTGGTGGAGATGGGTATCGCCGTCGAGGTGAAGCCGGATCGCGATGGTCGAGGCGCTGCGTCGGTTTGGTTTCCGGCGGCTGGAACCACGTTCACGCCGGGTGGTGATGGGGCGTGACTTTAAGTCACGCGGGTAATCACGCTAAGTCACGCGGTGTCACGAAACCCCTGCTCACGGCAAGTCACGAAATCCCCCCCCCTATAAAGGGGGGGGGGGATTTCCGGCTGAGTGACTGGCCGAGTGAGCGCCCCCGGCCGTGACATTTGTATATCCCTCTACAGCAAGGAGATTGGGGAGCATGACGCACACCCTCTACAGGTTCTACAACAGGTGGGGCGCACTGCTCTACATAGGTAAGAGCATCACCCCGGGTTCGCGGATGAAAGACCATAAGCGCGACAAGGACTGGTGGGAAGAGATCACTGAGATAACCATGGATCATGACTTCCTAACGCACGAAGACCTACTTGAAGCTGAGGTAGCGGCGATCAAGTCGGAACATCCCCGCTACAACATCGTCCACAACAACGCGAACAAACATGTCTGGGACGCAGACGAAATCGACGCCAAGGCCGACCGGCTCGAAGCGGAGGCGCAGTTCCTTCGCGGTCGAGCCGAAGCGACCCGACTGATCAATGCGATACGGTCATTGTCGGAAGACATAGACGCTGCGCGAGGCAACCCGGCAGGCACATACGAACGGGGCCTGTATGGGATCTACAACGATGTCGACTGCCATGACGCCCAGTACATCCCACTACTGATCGAACTGCTCGAATACGCACGATTAGACCACCGCCGCAGATTCCTAACCCTAAGCCACAATGACTGGCTGCGCGGGTGGATGCGAACACGTCACCGGGTCAGATCGCAGCTATACCCCGGCCAGGTCGACCAATTCTGCGACTACTGCCGAAAGAGCCAAGTGTGAACCATATTGCTGATCGTTCAGCGCGCCTCGACTTCTGCCCCGGCTGCGGCTACCACTGGCTCACACACCCACACACCCACCGGGCCGACTGCAACGCAGACGACACGCGCAGGCAGCAGCTACAGCGCGGCGAACCGTCAACCACCGGGCATACACTGAACAAACCATGAGCCACGTCATGCGCCTACACGTCACCGGCACACCCGCACCAAAGGGATCCAAGCGGCACGTCGGCAACGGACGCATGATCGAATCATCCAAACTGCTCCCCGAATGGCGTCGACAACTATCCTCGAGCATCGAATGGGCATGGGGCGCACAACCACTCGCCGGCCCAATAGCTGTCCGCCTCGACTTCATCATGCCCAGGCCGAAAAGCCTACCCAAAACATCAACACCACCCGCCACGAAACGGCCCGACGCCGACAAACTAGCCCGCGGAGTCCTCGACGAACTAACCGGCCGGGTCATAGTCGACGACTCGCAAGTCACCAACTTATGGATCACCAAGCGGATCGCCAACATTGGCGAATCCACCGGCGTATGGATCGAGGTCATCAAAGATGTCTGACAGCCACATGGGCGTAGTGGTAACGCCGCCGACATGGGTCAAGCACCGGCAGATCGAAGCGAAAGTGGGGCAGATCCTCGACCACGAACCGCTGCTGTGCGATGACGGCTGTGACGCCATCGTCGGCTGCGACTGCGATGACAGCCTCGAACTCGACGGTTTCGGCGCGTGGGCCAGTCACCTCGCCCGTGTGTTGTTCCCACACCACACCGAAGGGCCGTGACAGTGGAGGGCCGTGACGCCGCTGAGGCGGTGAAACGTATGCGGGAATGTGTGGACCGCACCGTCGAGGTGGCCGAAGATATGCTGCTGCTGGCCCGCAGCGAATACGGGCATGACGTGGATACGGCGATGCTGCATATCAGGCATCAGTTCGAGCGGCGGGCGAAACGTGTGTTGGAGTCCGGTGATCTCGTCGGCGCCGGCGCCGACTATGCGAACTACTCCGCTGTGCTGGTGGTTCTGTCGGAAGCGAAAGCGCGGATCGCGAAGCTGGAGGATGCGGTGCTGTTCCGTGACAGTGTGATCAACACGATTGGTGAATTGGACTCGCTGTGATGGATGCGGATCCGCAGCGCATCGAGCACCTCGATTTTCAGCCCGGGCCGCTGATGTGTGGCTGTCGGGGATGCCCTGCTGTTCCTCATGTCACGTCGGATCCGCCGTGTAGCGGTGTCGCCACGCACTGTGTGGTGGTTCATGCGGTGAATGATTGCGGTAAGCCTGAGCTCACTCCCGGTGGTGGTTTGTCGCAACTTGTGTGCGATGTGTGCTTGTTGGCGCGGACCCGGCGGGCTGAGGTGTATGCGGGGCGGCTGCAACGGTATTTCGGCCGGTTCGGCAGGCCGGTGGTGTGTTCGACGTGTGGGCGTCCCCTGGTCGAGGTGTCGGATTTTCTGGAGGTGCGGCGTGTCACCGACAGTTGATGTTGTGCATCGTTGTGGTTTCGGGCCGCAGTTGTGCCGTTCGGCGTGTGTGCAGTCCGGTGTGCGGGTGGCTGGTGGTATTGAGGCGTCGGCTGGGCTGTGTGGCGGCTGTTCTCGTTTGGTGCGGCGTTGTGTCGGTGAGTTGCCGGGTCAGTGGTTGCAGTTGCGTGCCTCGTTGGGGGAGTCGAGGGTGTTGGTTGGTGGTGGTGGGCGCCGCCCGAAGCCCGGGGCGTCGGTGCCGATTAACTTGGGCACTGATGCGTTGATGCGGGACATTGTGCGGGTGCTGCATGATGGGGCGGTGCTGTTGGCTCCGGTGTTGAATGTTGTTGTGCCGGTGTTGCTTTGCAACCCGTCTAGTGTTTCTGAGTTCCGCGGAATGTCCAGCGCTGTTGACTTGCTGAGGCCGAATGTGGAGCGGCTGGCGGTGGTTGACGGCGGAGTTGAGGTGGCGAAACGCATTGTGCATCAGCATCGTCGGGCTGTGCGGCAATTGGGGGAGTCGCCTCAGCGGGAGATGTTGCATCTGCCGTGCCCTCGTTGTGGGCGGCAGTCGTTGGTGCGTGAGGTGCAGGATCGGCGTGGCTGGTCGAGTGGCGGTGGTGAAACACCGGAGGTGGTGCGGTGTTTGGGTTGCCAGGAAGAGTGGACTGAGTCGGAGTATGCGTGGTTGTCGCGCATGGTCATTTCGGAGAGGGATGAGTCGGACGTGTTGAAGTGGCTTGTGGCTGAGGCGCAGTGGAAGCTGGGCCGGTTGGAGCGGTTGGCTTCGTTGTCGGCTGAGGATCTGGAGGGCATTGACGCTGCGGCTGTGGTGGCGATGGTTCGGGAGATTGTGGCGTGAGGCCGGGTGCGGCGCATGCGCCCGGGTTGCCGGCCGAGGTGCAGCGGCTGATTGAGCGTGCTGTGCGCCGTCAGCGTAAGGCTGTTGCTCAGGGTTTGTCGGGGCGGCGGAAGAAGCGTGATGAGGTGGATGAGGGTGAGTGATATTCGGTCGAGGGTGGCGGCGGTGTTGTCGGCTGGGCTGCGGGTGCAGCAGAATGAGGTTGCGCCGTTTCAGGTTTGGCATCAGTTTGATGTGGGCCGGTTGAGTGATGCGGTGATCGCGGAACTGGGGCTGCGGAAACAGTCGCAGTCGGGTGAGATTGTCGGCATCATCGAGGGGGATGGCAGTGATTATGCTCGTCACCGCTACGTCACTGACTGGATCCCCGGCGAGTGATCAAACCGTCCACAGGTAGCTGTAGGTGTAGACGTTTCGTTGCGTGACGCAGAAGGAGTGTCCGACGATGAGTGACCTACGTCAACGAATCGCTGCCCTGCTATACGCCCGATTCGCGCACACGCTTGGTTACGCGGATGAGCCGTGGGGCGCCGTGGATAAGGAGCCGTGGCTTGAGGATGCTGACGCGGTGATCGCGGAGTTAGACCTGGGAATCCCCTGCGCCGCCAACGGCTGCAAGGTGCGGCGCATAGCCCGGTATCACGCGGAGAAGTCCAGCCAACTATCGGAGGCCGACGATGAGTGACCTGCGTGACCGGATCGCCGCCGCGATTGTCCAGCATCACACCCACTGCGACGGCACCACCTGGACGCAATGCCAATGTGACGCGGGTTGGCGCAGGGATGATGAGTGGGCGGTTCATGTGGCTGACGCGGTGATCGCGGAGTTGGGGCTGCGGCGGGCTGATCGGCCCAATGATTATGATTACCGGCGCTATCCGGCCGGTGACCGATACATCACAGACTGGCTGGCCGATGAAGAATGAGTGACGGTTGTGACCACGGCGGACAAATAGTGTTCGAGGAAAGCATGTTCGACGGCGTGTTCTACGGTTGGCGAACGGTGTGCGCGAAGTGTTTGGAGGTGTTGGCGAGTGGTGGGCAGTGAGTCCCGGGAGGAACGTAACCGGCGTATCGCCCTGGAAGCGTTGGATCTGCTGAAGCGGGCGTCGAGGATCGACCCGATGACGGCGGTGGAAGTGGAAGCGCTGCACCGGCGTTGGGAGCGGCGCGGTGTCCGTTGGACGAGGCCGCGTAGGTTCATCCTCGATCCTGCGGACTGGTTGCCGGCGCAGATCCTGAGTGAGGAACTCGATGTTGAGGCGGCGACGATTCGCCGTTGGGCGTTGCGTGGGCATATTTCGTCGCGGAAGTCGCAGCAGGGGAAGCTGTTTAACGTCGGTGAGATTGTTGCTTATCGGGCGCGGCGGGCCGGGGCTGGGGCGGGTTCTGGATGGTAGTGTGCTGGTGAGGGTTCCAGCCCTCGTCCTGTTGTTGGTGGTTGCTGATGGAGAGGCCCAGCCGTGATCCGGCTGGGCCTCTTCTCGTTGGTGTGGGCGTGTCGCCCGACAGGGGCGTCGGCGTGCCATGTCATACTCTGTTCACTGGCAGAACTATGCCTCGATTTATGTTGTGGTGCTTGCGGTTTCGATTCGGGAAGGCGGGGCGGTGGATGATCGACAAACTCGTTGAACGGATCGCGCTTATCGTCGCCGCGAAAGTCGCTGAGGAACTGATCGAACGGCTGCCCGACATCAGTGACCTGATCTCCGCGCTGATCCCCGACATCGTCGAACGGATCGTCGATGAGATTGGTCAGCGGCTACCGTTCCCGTTCGGGAAGTTGAAGTGATCGCCCGGGTGCTGTTAGCTGCGGTCCTGATCGCAGCCGGTGCCGCAGCATGTGGATCCACCGTCGACCTCGACAAGGTGATGGGGCGCAACGTAGAGGGAACTCCGGTGCAGCAGCCGCAGAAGCTGCACTGTGATTTGATTTTCCCTGGGGGGGACACCCGGTAGTTTCGAATGCGGATCACATTCCTGGGTAACTTCAAGGTCAACTACACCAGTGAAACGCACCACGCTGCGACACTGGAGGCGTTGGGCCACAATGTTATTCGGCTACAGGAATCGTCTGCCGACGCAGCGCACATCGAGCGGGAAGCGGTCCACAGCGACCTGTTTGTGTGGATCCACACGCACGGCTGGGAGACCCCCGGGATTGAGCGGGTGCTTGAGGGTTGCCGCCGGTTCGGGATCCCAACGGTCACCTACCACCTCGACCTGTGGAATGGCCTGGCCCGCTGGCGGGATGTCCGCAACGGGCCATACTGGAGCCTCGACCACTTCTTTACCGTCGACAAACTGATGTCCGATTGGCTGAACGAAAATACGCCCGTGCGAGGGCATTTCATTCCCGCCGGCGTGTACCACCGCGAATGCTACATATCGTCCCAGTCGAGCGCATACGCCAATGACGTGATCTTCGTCGGATCCCGCCGCTACCACCCTGAGTGGCCGTGGCGCGTGCAACTGGTCGATTGGCTGCAACACACATACGGCGACAGGTTCACTCATATCGGCCCCGACAGCGACACCGGCCCGGTGCGGGGGGACGCATTGAACCGCCTGTACTCGAACTCCAAGGTGGCTGTCGGTGACACGCTTTGCGTCGACTACGAATACCCCTACTACGCTTCGGATAGGCTGTTCGAGGCGCCCGGCCGGGGGGCGTTTCAGATCTTTCCCCGCATCACCGGACTCGATGAGTGGTTCACCGACGGTGAGACGATACGGTTCTTCGACTTCCAAGACTTCGATGGCCTTAAGGCCATGATCGACCACTACCTCGTCAATGATGTTGAGCGGGAACAGATCCGTAAACAGGCGAATGAGCATGTGTTGCACAATCACACCTACCTGAATCGTTGGGAGACGATCCTGGGAACGGTGTTCGATAGGTGATCGTCTACACGCCCAACGTCAGGTATTCATTCGAGTGCCGTGATGGATCCCCAAGTGACGCACTGGTGGTGCGCGAGACGTGGGTCGAGAACGTGTACCGGATCCACCGTGAGGACATAACGGACGGCGGCGTGATGCTCGATATCGGCGCCAACATTGGCGCTGTCAGTGTTTATGGGGCCAGCTTGGGCGCCTATGTTGTTGCCGTGGAACCCGAGCCGGATAACCGGCTGTACCTCGAACGGAATATGCGGCAGGTTGACACCGGATACCGCATCCTGCCTGTCGCTATCGGGGACCGTGACGGCGCTGTGAAACTCGTACCGGCACACGGAAATTCGCACATCAGCGATGTCGGAACAGTTGACGTGAGCATGATGACGCTTGAGGCGGCGCTTGAGGATGCCGGCGTCGGCCAGGTCGATGTATGCAAGATCGACATCGAGGGAAGTGAATACCCTCTCATCGAGGCGACTCCCCGCGATGTGCTTCGCCGGATCCGCTATCTGACAATGGAATTCGATGCACGTCCGCTCGACGTGTTCGGTGCCATGGTAGGTAAGTTGGCCTGCGACTTCGGGATTACGATACTTGGCTCACCGGAGCGCGGCGGATACATCTATGCGCGAAGGTATGATGACTGACGTGTTCGGATTGATCGCCAGGCCCGATAACCGCGGACTGGGCCAGCAGACATGGGCGATGTTTCGAAACCTACAGCCCGACAAGACGTTGCTGCTCGACATACCGTCGGTGCAGCCGTTGCCGGCGCATCCCGGCCGGTTCCCGGGCGCAACCATGCTGGAGCGATTCCCGTCCCGCCGGGACATCGAGGCTTTCCTCGACGGGCTCGACGTGGTGTACACAGCCGAAACTGGCTACGGGCAACATCTTTGGGATGTAGCTGAAAAGCGTGGCGTCAGAACGATATTGCACGTCAACTACGAATTCTGGAATGTCGACGACCGGCCCACCGTGTATGCCGCGCCGACGATCTGGAACATTGAACAACTACCTGAGAGCACACTGCACTTGCCAGTGCCAATTGAGGTAGATAGGCTCACGGTCGAGCCGAAACCGCCAACGGCGAGCCGGTTCCTGCACATTGTGGGACGGCCGGCGGTGTTCGACCGTAATGGAACACCGGACGTGTTCGCCGCGTTGCAGCATGTCCGGTCTAATGTGACGGTCACCGTCGCATGTCAGCAGCGCGGCTACGTCGAGGATCTCCAACGGAACTACCGTATACCGGGCAATGTCGAAGTCGACATAAGGGCGACCGACCTTGCTAACTATTGGGAGAACTACCTCGATGCAGACGCACTCATCATGCCGCGCCGGTTCGGCGGGTTGTGCCTACCGGTACAGGAAGCTGTTGGCTGCGGGCTGCCAGTCATTATGCCGGATATCTCACCTAACGGGTGGCTGCCCGGCGAATGGCTGGTTCCCGCAACGCATTCCGGCACGCTGCACGCGAAGCGTGTGGTAGACGTGTATAACGTCGATGTAGAGGCGCTGGCCTCGCAGATTGACCGTCTCGCCCAGGACGATGTGTTCTATGCGCGGGCGCATGAGGACGCTATGCGGCTACGGCGCCGCTATTCGTGGGATGCCCTGCGCGGTAGGTACGGGGCGGTGCTTGGGCTGTGATCAGTGTCGCCATTGTGGGCCATACGAAGCGTATCGACATGGTTGATGCGCTTCGGAGTAAGGTCGACGCACAGTATGTGTTGATGGATGACGGCTCTAAGGGCTGTTTCCGTAACCATCTCGATGCATGGTCTGCGCTGTCGCTCAGTGGGGCGAACTGGGGCGTATGCATCGAGGACGATGCTGTCCCTGTGGAGGGATTCAGAGAGCAGTTGAAAGCTGTTCTCGCAGTTGCGCCTTCGCCTGTTGTGTCTTTGTATATTGGCACGTCAAGGCCACGGTTCATTCAGGGTAGGCTCCGCGCAACTGTGGATAGCAATGTTGATACCTGTTGGCTGGCAAGCGAACACATGCTGCATGCTGTTGGAATTGCGGTGGGGCGCAATTACATTCCTAGGATGTTGAGGCATCTGCGTAAGCCGCCGGCAGTGCTACTGCCCATTGATCGGGCTATAGGCCATTGGGTACGCAGTGACCCTACGGTTGGGTATGTGAGCTACGCTTGGCCGTCCATCCTCGACCATGCGGACCAGGGTAGCGTGATCGAGGTGCATCCTGATGGTGAGCCTAGAGGGCCGGTGATGTACCTCGATGAGGGTGAGGCTATGCCGGTGCTATGTCCGCGTGTAGCTTGGCGCTTCGGTCAACGCTCGCAATGGGATTCGAGTGTGCATGTCTTGGGTTGAGCGTGGAGTTTCGAACAGGATTCCAGTTTCGGTTCGTCGCGCTGTTCGTGAGCGCGATGGTAATGAATGCCAACTACGTTATGACGGTTGCACTTTCGTCGCTGAAGAGATTGACCATGTTGTCAATGTGGCCTCGACTGGCATGGGACGGCAGCAGGTGAACCGTAGGGTGACCGCTGATGACCTCCAGTGTGTGTGCCGTAGCTGTCACCGGGTTAAGACTGCACGCGAGATCAGTGTTGGACGCAATGCCTATAAGCGCAGGTCAGAGCGTCATCCAGGGCTGCGTTGGTGAACCTGATCAACTGATTCCCGGGGGACGAGTGGTTTCGTGTGGTGCATAACCGCAGGTCAGGGGTGGGGAGGTAAGCCTACCCTTACCCGGCCGGGCCTCCGGTTGCAT
>Ga0180432_10004982_pt1 | contig 17934 bp, 9 predicted proteins | sample SS_ome_10_FD_132414 | JGI IMG/M metagenome (GOLD analysis project Ga0180432, IMG submission 132414) | Hypersaline lake sediment archaeal communities from the Salton Sea, California, USA - SS_1_MS_2 metaG | ecosystem: Environmental > Aquatic > Non-marine Saline and Alkaline > Hypersaline >...
CCTCGGCGTGCAACGTCACCGGCGTACCCCAATGCAGGCCGAAATCCTCGAAAGCTGTCAGGTCGACGCGCATCTTGACGCCGTGCCGCTTCTCAAGCTGCTCGACGACCCTGTTTAGCGGCATTTTGTCGAACTTGCAGACGGTTGGAGAATCCAACGCGGCGAGGACCTTCTTCTCCGCCGCGGAAGGTTCGCCCCACTGCCCATGGCAGGCGGTTTGCGTCGAAAGAATTGCAATCAATGCAACGGAAGCAAGAACAGCGCAAGATAGCCGAAGACCCATGACGATTGCCTCCTCTTGGGAAAAGTGGGCGTCGCGGTTTGTTCCATACCGCCGCCCGACGAGCGAGCCCTATTGAGCTTCCCCTATGAAGAGGAGTATATCACGGTACTACGAGACGTGCAAATCTCGCGCTGAAGTATCCAGCAGAACCGGAAAGTCGACTGTCGGCAGTGATATGCGCGGGTGGCTGGGGATGAACCACGAGGCACGAGTGGTGAAGCCCCAGGAATATCGATCTGGGGCACCGATGCTCATGCCTCGCATCTTAGGCCCCAGCCACCCGAGGACAGACTTTGCAGTTTTCGCGTGGAAGTATCGCTAGATCACTCCGCCGCCTCGTCCTCGTCGGGCGTTTCTTGGGGAGAGGGCGCCGACGACCGGGAATCATCGGCCAGGGATTCGATCGTGGCATAAAGGTTATTCGCGCGGACCGGCTTGGAGAGGTAGTCGTCCATTCCGGCTTCCAGACAGCGCTCGCGATCGCCTTCCATGGCGTGAGCAGTCATCGCCACGATTGGAATATGCTCGCCGGATTCTTTTTCTCCGGCGCGGATAACAGCGGTTGCCTCGTCGCCGTCCATTTCCGGCATCTGCATATCCATCAGCACCAGATCGAACTGATCGGTCGCGAGAGCCGCCACAGCTTCTCTTCCGTTGTTGACCACCACCACCTCATGCCCTCGTTTCTTGAGCAACCCGATCGCCAGTTTCTGGTTCACCAGACTGTCTTCGGCGAGGAGAATGCGCAGAGATCGCGGTGCCTTTTCCGGTTCCGGCGAAGCAACGCGGGAAATGTCTCTTCCGTTGTCGCTGGCTTCGCCTCCCAACACCATGGCGATCGCGTCGAACAGTTCCGACTGTTTGACCGGTTTGAGCAGATAGGCCGCGACCTTGGAATTCTCGCAACGAGTGATGTCGTCCGAGCGATTGCCGGGGCTTAGCATTACAATCACGCCGGTGTCCAGATGTTCGTCTTGCTCGATCTGATCGGCCAATGAAAAACCGTCGACTTGCGGCATGTCGGCGTCGGTTACCAACAGGGCGAACGGTTCGTTGTCGTCGCGAGCTTTCCGAAGAAGGGGGATCACCTCGTCGGCATCGGCCAGCAAGGTCGGCTTCATTTGCCAGTTCCGCAGCATTTCCTCGATGATCTGGCGGTTGTTTTCATTGTGGGAAACCACGAGTATCCGCGCGTCGTGCAAGCGGGCCAACTCCTGCGACGGCGCGGGCTGGGCATCCCGCGGCAGCAACCCGAAGCGGGCGGTGAAGTGGAAGGTGCTTCCCCGCCCAACCTCGCTTTCCACGCCGATCCGGCCTTGCATGCAATCAACGAGCCTTGCCGAGATGGCCAGGCCGAGGCCGGTACCGCCGAACTTTCGCGTGGAGGAGTGGTCGGCCTGCTCGAATGCCGCGAAGATGGCCTCTTGTCGGTCTTGCGGAATGCCGGTTCCCGTATCGCGAATGGCGAATCGCAACTCGGCGTGGTCTTCTTCAAGAGTTTGCGTCGTTACGGTCAGCACGACCTCTCCGCGTTCGGTGAACTTAATGGCATTGCCGACGATATTAACGAGGACTTGCCGCAATCGGGCCGCATCGCCGACTACCATTCGGGGAACGTCGGCGGGAATGCGGAATGCCAGCTCCAACCGTTTGCCATGCGCCCTGACGGCGAGGAATCGCATCGTATCGCCGACACATTCGTGCAGATCGAAAGGGGCGGATTCGAGTTCCAGCTTGTCGGCCTCTATCTTCGAGAAGTCGAGAACATCGTTAATCAGGGTCAACAACGACTCGCCCGAATCCCTGACCATCTCCAGGTACTCACGCTGCGCATCGTTTATCGGCGTGTCGAGGACGAGTTCCGTCATGCCGATGATGGCGTTCATTGGCGTTCGGATTTCGTGGCTCATATTCGCCAGGAACAAGCTCTTGGCCCGACTGGCCGCTTCGGCGTCCTCTTTCGCTTGCCTCAGGTCGGTTTCCCAGCGTTTGCGGTCGCTGATGTCGCGGAGAAAAAACGTAATCACGGGCAGCCCCTTGACCTGGCTGATCGTCATTGTTGTTTCAACGGGGAACGTTTCGCCATCGGCTCGGATGGCGGTCATCTCGGTGCGGCTATCGACCATCGATCCCTCTTGGGATGAAACGTGCCGCTGGACACGGTTGCGTTCCCCATCCTCGCTGGACGGGGCGAAGAGAATATCTTCCGGCTTCTTGCCGATGACCTGGGAGGCCTTGTATCCGAAAGTTCTTTCGGCGGCCCAGTTGAAGATTGTAATCACACCCTCGTGATTGACCACGACGATCGGATCCAGCGAGGCGGTCAAGATCGCCTCGTTGAGCACTTCGCTGGCCTCGGCCCGCTGGGGATCGCCGACGTTGCCGTGAACCATCGCCAAGCAGAGGGCTTTCCTGCTGCGGGGATGTCGCACCAAGAAAGCGGCCAACGAGACTTCGGAACTCAATTCTCCCTTGGGCAATCGCAGCCGCGCCTTTCCCCGCCAAATGCCATCCTTCTTCACGGCGGGGATCGCGACCTCGCAAAGATTGGTCCACGTCTGGTCGGCGTAGTAGTTGCGAAGTCTGGTATTCGAGACGTCCAGCGACTCGTCCATTCCCAGCAGTCTTCTACCTACCTCGTTGACGTAGAATGGCTTCGCCTGCAACGTCGCCAAACAGACGAAGTCGTCGCTGTAATCGAAAAGGCCGCGAAGTAAGTCGAAGACCTCGCTCATCTGTCAACTCCCGTACCACTATTGTCCGCGTCGTAATTCCCCAGCCATGCCTCATTATTCTCATGCCATGGGAATACCGTGCCACGGTTGCCAGAAGACGAGACTCGCTAGGGTGTCCGCCGTTCTTCCGCTAGGGTCCGAACGTCTTGGTAGTCCTTGGCAAACTGTGCGAAAAACTTCACGACCTTCGGTCGGATGATCCTGACTGGAACGCCCTTCGTCTTAAACAACCGTTTCGAGACCACACCCAGTTCCTGCTCGTGCTGCCAAACCGTTACCGCTCGCGACTTGGTGTTGTTCGGATCGCGGCATTTCAGTACGGCTGACATCATTATGCGTACCTTTTCGTCCTTTTCCGGCGCACTGAGGGTAATGGTCATGACCGCCGCTTTCGTCTTGCTCATCTTCAAATTGGCCCGACCGGCGGCCTCGCCCAGTATGCGATTCACCGTGGTGTGGAACGCGCTTTCCTTGTCGCGATCAAAAGACTTCATCTCGACGGAGAATTCGGAAACGCCCGCGAACAAGACCTTTGGATCCACGGGCTCCGGCTTCTTGGGATCGCGCTTCTCCGGTTGTGTATTCTTCTTGTCCTCGGGAGGCTTCGGTGAAACGACGGCCGGTTTCCGCTCCGAAGGCTTCTCGTCCTTGACGGCTAGCTTGGGGGAAGGCGTCTTCCGCTCCGCAGCGCGAGACGGACTCGTGGACCGACGGTCGCTGGCGGTCGGCTTCGGAGAAACGGTATCTTCCGGCGGCGTAGGATGGGTGTCGACATCCTCTTCCGCTTCGACCGGCGTCGTTGTCAACGGCGGGGGCGGTTCGGGATCGCTGGACGAGGTCGATGTAGCCAAGACCACGATAACCAACAAGAGCACCGTCGCCGCCCCCGTTCCGATCCAGAACAACGGCGAACTGATCGCTTTGTCCAAGCCGGTCTTGCGTTTCGGCCTGAATGTCTGCTGGAGCGGATCCGTGCCGGGATTGGACCCACCGGCGGCCTCATCCATCGTCAGATCATCCAGAAGACCTGCCACGCCTTGGGCTTTGGCGCCGGTTGCCTTGATCTTGTTGCCGCCTGGTTTGGCCCTTTCGCCCTCGGGTTTGGCTCTTTCGCTTTCTGTCTTCGTTCTGCTGCCGTCAGGCTTGGCCCTTTCGCCCTCAGGCTTGGACTTGGCGGCCGGTTTCCTTCTAACTCCGGATTGCGAAGCCGTTTTGCCGCTGGACGTTGAACGAACTTTGCTGTCGGACGTCGCGGATTTGCCCGTGGCCGACGGCGGCTTGCTGTCGGAGGTCTTCGACTTCCCGCCGACCTTTGAACCGGACTCCTCATCATCCAAGGGGGCAAGTTCAAGGTCGGTTTCCTCGGCGGAGGAAGAAATGCTTCCAGTTGTCTCAGCGTTTGTCGGTCGTGCCGAACCAAATTGCTGATGAAACCGAGAGGCAAATCCTTCACGGTCGTCGTCGGCTTCCTCTTTCAGCCATTCATCAAGTGCAGCGGACACTTCTTCCGCCGATTGATAGCGGGATTCCGGCTTCTTGGCAATCATCTTTTCGATGATTTCCAACAACCCGGGCGGCGCGTCGGGACGTTCCTGCTGGATCGGCGCCGGTGATTTCATCTGGTGAGCTATCAGTCGCTCGGCTACCGTTCCCGTCGGAAAGGGCGCGTGGCCGGTTAGCAAAAAATAGCAGGTCTGACCAAGGCTATAGATGTCCGCTCGAATATCGACGCCGTGGCTGTTCATTGCCTGTTCCGGAGCCAGATAGTCGGCCGTGCCCAGCATGTTCTCTCCATGTTCGCCGGAGAGAGACGCGTCCGATATGGGATCGAAGAACCGTGCCAGGCCCAGGTCGAGAATCTTGACCGTCCCGGAGGGATCGAGCAGCAGGTTGGCGGGCTTGATGTCGCGATGCACGAACCCGCGATCGTGAGCGTGAGCCAATCCTTCGGACGCCTGGCGGATGAATTCCGCGGCATCGCGATACTCGAGGACGCCTTGCGAATCCACTCGCCTCTGAAGGTCCATTCCTCCGACGTACTCCATGACCAGATAGTGGACTTCCGTATCTTCGAGTGCAGCCTTGTTAACGTCGTAGGCTCGCACGATATTGGGATGATCGAGGGCGGCCGCGGCTTGAGCCTCGCGATAGAATCGTTTGACAAGCGAGGGGTTGTCTTGGCAGCGTTTTGGCGGCAACATCTTGATCGCGCAAAGCCGCCGCATCATCTGGTGTTCCGCCAGAAAGACCGTCCCCATCCCGCCTTCGCCAAGCATGCCCTGGATGCGGTAAGGACCAAGGAAGAAGCCTTGGTGTTCACCCCCAAGCAGCCTATCCGCTTGCCACTGAGTCAGGACTTCGCGAGCAACAAGCTCGGCGGAGACTTCCTCGGCGCTATCTAGACCGGGAAACTGCTCCCGAAGTTCCCGCTGCAACGACTGTGCGTCTTCCGGGGGGAGTATGCCGCTCTTATGGATCAACTTCCAAAATGGTTCGGCCGCAAGCCGGGATGCCATCGCGATCTACCTGAAGAGGAGACAAACATCAATTTCTTCATTATACCCGATTTGACGGAGAATGACCATTGCAGGGCATCCTTGGCTGCCCGCTTGCCAAGTAACTGAGCGCATCCACAACCGCGGCAGCGGCATTTCGGCAACAAAACGCTTGCTACACGCCGACATTGAGCCACCGTGCTCTTGGACTCGAGCTGCGAACCGAGAACCACCAACGGTGTACCGAAGATACCCCCGATTCCAGGTGCTAGAGCGGTTCCACGATCGGTGTGGCGGCATCTCGTCGATAGAACGTTTGCCACGCGCCGCCAAAGGACGGCCGAGAAACGACATCCACGGTCGGGTGGCTGGGGCACGGAATCGCTTGCGCCAACTACCCGGAATTGCACACCGCGGCGTTACTTCCGACGCGGCTTCAGCACAACGACCGACAGCGGCGGCAAGGTCAACAACACGGATGCCGGTCGGCCGTGGCTTTCGCTGTCTTCTGCCATGACGCCCGGGCCGTTGCCCATGTTGCTTCCATCGTAAAATGTCGAGTCGCTGTTGAATATCTCTTCGTACCAACACAGCTCCGGCACGCCCAGTCTGTGCTCGGTCCGCGGCACCGGCGTGAAGTTGCAGCACACGACCACGAAGTCGTCCGGGTCCTTAGCGCGGCGGATATAGCTCAGCGTCGACTCTTCCCAATTGTGACAGTCGATCCACTCGAAGCCGTGCCAGTCGAAATCGAGTTGGTAGAGCGACTTCTCGCTACGGTATAAGCGGTTCAGGTCGGCCATGCACTTGCTCAAGCCCTGGTGCGATTTCCACTGCAACAGGTCCCATTGCAGGCTGCTGTCGAAGTCCCATTCGTTCCACTGGCCGAACTCTCCGCCCATGAACAGCAGTTTCTTGCCGGGATGGGTCCACATGTAGCTGTACATCAGCCGCATGTTGGCGAACTTCTGCCACAAGTCGCCGGGCACCTGATCCATCAGCGAGCCCTTTTCGTGGACCACTTCGTCGTGGGAAAGCGGCAGCACGAAGTTTTCGTGGAAGGCATATATCAGGCTGAACGACAGTTCGTCGTGGTGGTACTTGCGGTGGATCGCTTCGTGGCTCATGTACTCGCGAGTGTCGTTCATCCAGCCCATGTTCCATTTCAGGCTGAACCCCAACCCGCCCAGGTAAGTCGGCTTGGAGACGCCCGGCCAGGCCGTCGATTCCTCGGCGATTGTCAACACGCCCGGGTATTGCAGGTGGGATTGCTCGTTGAGTTCCTTCAGGAAGGTGATGGCCCCGAGATTCTCGCGGCCGCCGAACTCGTTGGGCAGCCAGTCGCCGTCCTCGCGGCTGTAATCCAGGTACAACATCGAAGCCACCGCGTCGACGCGCACACCGTCTATGTGGTACTTGTCGTACCAGAACAGGGCGTTCGAGATCAGGTAGTTGCGCACCTCGTGGCGATCGTAGTTGAAGATGTGCGTACCCCAGTCGCGATGCTCACCCTGGCGCGGGTCTTCGTGCTCGTAAAGAGCCGTTCCGTCGAAGCGGCGCAGGCCGTGGCCGTCGCGGGGGAAGTGGGCCGGCACCCAGTCCAACACCACGCCGATGTCGTTCTGGTGGCACAGGTCGACGAAGTACATGAAGTCCTGCGGCGTGCCGAAACGACTGGTGGCCGCGTAGTAGCCGACCGTCTGGTAGCCCCAACTTGCCGAAAGCGGATGCTCGGTTACCGGCATCAGCTCCAGGTGCGTGTAGCCCATCTCCTTGGTGTATTCCACCAACTGATGGGCAAGCTCCCGATAGGTGAGCCACTTGTTCGGGTCGTCGCCGGGCCGCCGCCAACTGCCAAGGTGAACTTCATAGAACGAAAGCGGTTGTTCCAATTGATCGTTCTTCTCGCGTCGGGCGATCCACTCGGCGTCGTGCCAGTGGTAACGGTCCATGTCGATGACCTTCGAGGCGGTGCGAGGCGGCAACTCGGCACCGAAACCGAAAGGATCGGCCTTCTCGAACGTCTCTCCATGGCGGCGGATCTGGTACTTGTACAGCGTTCCCTCGCTAAGCCCCGGCACGAACAGTTCCCAGAACCCGCTGGGGATGTGCTTGCGCATCGGGTGGCGACGCCCGTCCCAGGCGTTGAAGTCGCCGACGATGCTGATGCCCTCGGCGTTGGGTGCCCAAACGGCGAAGTTAACGCCCTCGACGCCGTCGATGGTGCGCAGATGGGCCCCCAGCCGCTCGTAGCATTGCCAGTGCGTGCCTTCGTTCAGCAAGTGCAGATCGTAATCGGTCAGCAGGTGCGGAAACGCGTATGGATCGTGCATGGTAGTTTTCTTTCCGCATTGATCAGCCGCGCGAATCATGTAATTTGGCTTCTTTCCATTTTCACCATTGGGACATATGGCCTCGAACAGACCGGCCGGATGTATCCGCCGCATGGGGCGGGGAACGCCCTCGTGGCCGCCGTCTACTACCCATGCCTGGGTGGAGTCGGGCAGGAATGCGCGCACGGCCAAGGCTTCTCGCCCAGCCTGCTTCACTTCGTGCGGGCCAAGCAGCTCGAACGGGTTCTCGTGTCTTCCTTCAACCAGTTGCCCAACGTTTTGCAGCGCAAGTGAAGTTCGCACATGCACCTCCTTGCCATCATAATCCATGGTGAAATCGATGTAATCAAACTAATCACGCCTCGCCGCGGCGAAATTCCTTTCGCGCGGTTGCCGGCGTGTTTGTTTCCTTTTCCGCTGCCCGTTTTTTGTCCGTCGTGGGGACCACCCTGTTGGTTGTCGTGGGCCGAGTCGAGCCGCCGCCAGCGGCATTCGACCTCGTGTATTTGCATGGCCCGATCCAAACGGCGCCACAGATCGTCGTTGCGAATGGCTACCATCTGCCCAAAACGTTCCCAGCGCCAATCGTTTTCCCTCCACTCGGGCAGACCCTGTTCCATGCCGCGGCGCACATATTCGCCGCAGCCGATCAGCGTCACCCTGGAAGGTTGATCCAGCGCTTCGAGGCCGCGAATCACGGTCAGCAATTTCAGTCGTTCGCCCTGAACGTCGGGCTCGACGTCGGTCGCTTCAAGCAGCGCGGTGCCGTCGGATTGCTGAATCCTGAACGACCAGCACCCCGAGCCTTCCGGCCGATCAGCCTCTGAAAACAACAGGTAGTGAGGTATTGGAGCATTCATCGGGGAGTTTACCTGCAACACTATGGCGAATATAGGCAAGGCAGTAAAACCAGTAAAGATCGACCGTCGATCCGTTATAACCCTCGCGTCGCTCACGCTATCAGCGGGGTATGGTCACCGCTTGCCATCTTTTGTGCATCCGACCATCGACCGCGGCTTCCCACAAAAGGTCCCTCGCGGCTCTTAACTTATCGGCATTCACGCCGCAAGTTCCCCAGTTTATCTTATCGATGAATCTTAACAAGGGCGGGGGAGCGAGAGACCGACGGAGCTACCCTCCATCGTCTGATGTGCCACTGCTTCGCAGAAGCAGTGCCGACCAGTCAAGACATTATGCCTGTCCTTTTCATGCGCCGAATTGGAATGTGTGCCGAACCTTCCGCAGTCGGATAGAATCGGCCATTTGTTTCCTACAAGTAGTCGAAGAAACGAATCCACCATGAACAGCCTTGTTTCCGAATCGATATGTTAGCGCCGTCATATTGCTCATCAAGCGCATCCGCGGACACATAATTCCAGCCGAAAGACTCGACCAAAGCAATCATATCGGCCATGGGGTATTCGGTGGGAATCGGGTCAAGGCAGGAGTATATAGTGAACAGTTTCCCGAAGTTAGAGAAGCGAATAGACAAACGAGTAATGTACGTATTCTGCTCGCCGGGAACTTCCTCCAAAACTGTCAACTCGTCGATGAACGAGGCGTCCTGCACATTGCCGTCGCGTTTCATTTCAAGTGTGAAATCAGTCCGTAGTCTGTCTTGAATATCGACAATGTCCGCTATGCGGTCTTTGTATGGAAAGGTCTTCCAGTCGTTTTGCGGAACTTCCCATCCTTCCGGATCATCCGCGTTCTCCAGAAGTCTTCTTACGGAATCGTCCACGGCAGGACTCCTTTGCATTCCATTATGGCAGAAGCGAAACAGACCCCATTGCATGGATTCTACCCACCGAGAATCCCCGGCGTCAATGAGTTGCGCCTGTACTCCTGCCGTTACTGGTCGACGTAAAACGCACTGCTTGCGCAAAGCAGTAGCGCACCTGAATCGAAAGATGGAAAGAAGAAGGGCCTCACTCTCCACGGCTTCGACAAACCGCTGGCTTCACTCCCCACGACCCGCACAATCGGCGCGAGCGAACTATCGATAGTCGCATAACCTGCCGGTGAGCTATACTTTTTAAGGTTCTCATGGGCCGATTGAGGGCTTGAGATTCTTGGGCGTGAGTCGCGTCAAAACAAAACGCTGTGCATCGAGGCTGCGTAATCATGGCTACGGTTGATATTCCCACCGATACGTTGTCGGAGATACTTCGTTGTCCGGTTTGCCGGTGCGACATTGAGTCGGGCGGCGACGGATGGCTATGCCAGAACCCGGCGTGCGCGGCGGTCTTTCCTTGCGTCGAGGGCGTTCCGATCTTATTGAACGAACGCAATAGCGTGTTCGACACCGCGACGTTTCTCGATAAGAAGCCCACGTTCTTCAAACCGCGAGGGCGGTTGCGGGCAGCCTTGAGCGACTGCCTGCCGTCGCTTGACTGCAACATCGCGGCCATGCGAGTTCTGCGAGAACTTCGAGATCGCTTGCTGGCGGAATGCGACTGCCCGAAAGTGCTCGTCCTCGGCGGCGGTATCCTGGGCGACGGTATGGACGTGCTGGTTGATCATCCGAGGATCACCCTGGTGGAGACCGACGTCGCGCTTGGGCCGCGTACGCAGTTGGTCTGCGATATTCACGATCTACCGTTTTGCGACGGGTCGTACGACGCCGTGATTGTCGAAGCGGTGTTGGAACATGTCGTCAACCCGCGGGAATGCGTCGACGAAATAGAACGGGTGCTCAAGCCGAACGGCTTCGTCTACGCGGATACGCCCTTCATCCAACAGGTCCACGGTCGCGAGTACGATTTCACTAGATTCACCCGCCTTGGCCATCGCCGGCTGTTTCGCAATTTCACGGAGACCGACAGCGGCATTTCCGTGGGGCCCGGCTCGGCGCTGGCCTGGTCGCTTCGCTATTTCATGCTCAGTTTCTTCACGTCGGCGACCGGCCGACGTCTGGCAGGCGGCTTTACACGCCTCGCATTCGGATGGCTGAAGTATTTCGACCGCTTTCTGGCCAGTCGGCCAGGCTCGCTCGATGCCGCATCGGCGTTCTATTTCCTAGGACGAAAGGCGGGCAAACCGATCGGAGATCGAGAGTTACTCGCCGAGTATCGGGGTGGTTTCTGAATGGAAGACTGAGGAGGTCGTTGCCTCACACCGCGCTGCGCAGCGGTCGTACAGTCGGCGTCTGGCCGCTGGTCATTTCCAGAAGGCGTTGCCAGCTCTGCGGGGAGCCGGGCGTTATGCGACCGAGAAGACGCGCGACTTCGGTATTGGTAATGGGCGGGTGATTGCCGGGGATCTGGTCGATGTGCAACAGGGCCAAAGCCGCGACGGCTGCCGGGCCGAGTGCCTCTTGCTCAATGCCCAACTCGTCGAGACGGACCAGCGGCATGTCGGTCAGCCGGCTGATCTCGCCCAGCAGCATACCGTTCTGGTGCCCGCCGCCGGTTACGACAAGTTGATCGGTGGCTTCCTTCTCCGGCAAGCGGCGCCGCAACGCCCGGGCGATCGTCTCGGCAACGAAACACGTCGCCGTGCAGAGAACGTCCCGCACCGACCAGCCTTTGTCCACCGCCATTTGTAGTGCGTCGGCCAGGAACCGCTCGGGCCGAACGCCTCTCGGATGCCAACGCGGCAACGGGCGGTCGAAGTACGGATCGGCCAACCAATGTTCAATCAATTCGTCCATGCGGCGCCCCTGGACGGCCAGCCGCCCGCCGGGGTCGAAGCGGTGCTCGCCGCCGCTAAGACGCGTGGCCAATGCGTCTAGCAATGCCGTGCCGGGACCCACGTCGAACGACAGCACGTGGCTCGAGGCGTTTGCCTTGGAGCTAGACGGCAGGTAGCTAAGCCGCGTGGTTCGGCCTAATTCGAGCAACGCGCGATTGTGCTTGGGATGGCTAAACATCAGCCACTTGGCCACGGCGGTTACCGGTCCGCCTTGACCGCCCTGTGCCAAATCGCGAGCGGCGAAGGCGTCGATGACGTTCATGCCGGTGTATTCGGCCAGTCGGGCAGGGTCGCACAATCCCATGTAGCAATTCGGCCCGCCACGGGTGAACTTCCACAAGCCCGGGTCGTCGACGCCCAGGGCTATTATTCTTCCCGGGGCGATGGAGAGTTTATCCAGCAGATTGCCGACCGACTCGGCCTGGATTTCGGCCAGCCCCGCTCTCAGCGCTCCCAGCGTGGTGGGCGTGGCGGAGTCTTCGGCCGAAAGCGTCGCGAACAGCGAGGTGATTTCTCGCGGCATTTCGATCTCAAGCGACCCGGCCACTTCCAGCCTCGACTGAAGACCTCGGCCGTCGATGGTCAGCAGGGCGGCGGACAAGCGCGTGCATTTCGATGAAGCGAGCAGACCCAACGTCCAGCGACGATCCGGGACCGAATGCGGCCTGTCGATTCGAAACAGTTTGGCCATGGCCGAGTCCTACCAAAGGCTTGCGCCGCGCTTTTTGTAGTTGCGCCGCAGTTCTATAACGTCGGAGCCGACGCCTATCGATATCAGGTGCTACCGCCGGACAAGCCGGCAGCGTCCACCATATCTTGTTGTACGAGACAAGTCTCAGGCAACCATCCGCATATCAACGACGTTGCCGGTGATTCCGGCGATGAACTCCTCGAAGATTCGTACGTCCAGGGCGGTGGCCGACGTGCCTTGCGGATGGAACTGGGTTCCTAGGACAAACCAGTCGTCCATGTTGCTCTCGATGGCTTCGACGACTCCGTCGGGGCATCGGGCCGTGGCCTCGAATCCAGGAGCCAACTCGTCGATCGCCATATGGTGCATGCTGTTGACGCGAATCTCGCCTTCGCCGTAAACACGCTCCATCAGCGAACCGGGCTCGACTTCCAATGCGTGTCGATGGCCGGGGTCCATGGCGTCCAAATGCGGCAGCGCCTTGGGCAGGTCCTCGGGAATATGCAGGAAAAGGTTGCCGCCGAGCGTAACGTTCAGCAGTTGCATTCCGCAACCGACTCCGAAAGTCGGCAGTTTTCGTTCGTACAGAAGTTGTGCCAGAAGTCGATCGAAGTCCTCGCGGCGCTGTTCGAGCAATCTTTGCGAAGGGTGAAGCATGAAGCCGTCGTTTCGCGGATCGAGATCGCCGCCGCCGCAAAGCACGATTCCGTCGAGCATATCGAGAATACGCTCGATGTCGTTTCGGTCTTCCAAGGGAGGAATGACCATGGGAACTCCGCCGGCCTTGATAATAGAATCGAAGTAGCCGGCACCAAGAAAGGCGTAGGCAGAGTTTCGTGTTGAACGATAATCCGCGTTCAACCCGATCAGAGGTTTGCCGTCCATCTCGCACTCCTATTTAGACACATCCTGTGTCAATTTGGTGTGAAAGCCTAGGAGAGAGCCGAGACAAGATTTCATCCAACCACGACCGGCCGGACAAGCATGCTCGGGAAAGCGGGCAGTCGGTGATCGCTTGCCGCCGAAAAACGGCACCCCGGAAACTGTATTTCCGCGGCGATCGCTTGGCGATAGGCACTTTGGCTCGATGTTGTCTTGTTATTGCTGGGCTCGTGAACTCCTTTGGCTTTGGCACGGCCAATCCGTGCAAGAGTGCAAGTCGAGGGTGAGTTTAGGCGAGCCCGGCGGACTTTGCAAGTAATCCCAACATTTTGGGTCACGCGATCTTTTGCCCCACAACATGCTGTGGTGCTAGCGCACACCCCCAACGTCTCGGTGATTGCAAACTATTGGCATGAAACGACTTTGGTTGCTCCCGTCATGCGCGGCCGGATGTTGCTGGGATAGGCTCGCCTCGGTCGGCGAGTTTGGTTGCTAAAGGGGGTGTCAAGCCCTGCTCACGCAAGACGCCCCTTGCCCGCCCTCTTTACCGGTTGGCCTACTGCGGCTATGTTGGAGGGCTCGACTTCGACTGATCGGTTCCTGTTGTTAGTGCTTTGCTGGCGTGTCGCGCGAAATGCGTGGGCGTGCTTGAAGCCAACGGGCAACCTAGATTCTTCAGTCGAGGTGCGAAATTGCAAGAGGCCTCGCGGGTGGGTAGTCTAGCGGGATGGTAAGGTTTTTTGAATGAAACGCGCAGTGTCCGAAGCCTCTTGTCGCTGCGCGACCCAGGTTCAAGAACCCGGGCTACCCAAGTGATGAGGCAACGTAAGCGGCCCACTCAATGAAATATCAAGACGTCTTTCTGGAAGGTTTTGCCCACATTCTGCCGGAGGAGGTTGTTAGCTCCGAGCAAATTGAGTCGTGGCTCGAGCCGCTCTACAGTCGATTAAGGCTGCCCGAGGGACGTTTGGAAATGATGACCGGCATCCGCGAGCGAAGGTTCTGGCCGCCGGGTACGCCGCCCAGTCGTATTAGCATCGAGACGGCCGGAAAACTGCTCGACCGCGTCGGCTTGGATCGGCAACGGGTCGGCGCTCTGATACACGGTTCGGTGTGTCGCGATTTTCTGGAACCGGCTACCGCGTGCGGCGTGCATCACGGTTTGGGGCTGTCGGGCGGATGCATGATCTACGACGTCTCCAACGCCTGCCTCGGCTTGCTCAACGGCATGGTGCAAGTGGCCAACATGATCGAACTCGGCCAGATACGCGCCGGCGTGGTGGTGGGAACCGAAAGCAGCCGCTCGCTGGTCGAGGACACGATCAAGCTGTTGAACGAAGACGACTCACTTTCACGAAACGACATCAAAACGGCCGTCGCTTCATTGACCATCGGTTCGGGAAGCGCGGCGGTATTATTGACCAGCGGCGAACTGAGCACCACCGGCAATCGGCTTCTCGGCGGTATCGTGCGAACCAACACGGATCACTGCCATTTGTGCCAAAGCGACGGAATGCAAACGCTGATGAATACCGACAGCGAAGCCTTGATGCGTGAAGGCATCGCCACGGCACAAGCGGGATTCGCCGACTTCCTCGAATGCATGGACTGGCAAACGACCGACATCGACAAGACGCTTTGCCATCAAGTAGGCAGCACTCATCGACGGCTGACTCTAGAGGCTTTCGGGCTCGACCCCGGCGTGGACTACAGCACGCTGGAGTACCTCGGCAATACCGGCGCGGTGGCATTGCCGACGGCGGCATCGATCGGCATCGAACGCGGCCACGTCTCCCCCGGCGACAAAGTAGCCCTGCTGGGAATCGGCTCGGGGATAAACGTCGTGATGCTGGGAGTAGAGTGGGGGCAGTAGGGGTCGGGGGCTGGGGATTGGGGGTCGGGGACGCGCAAGCGGCAGTTGAACCGAACTGATGGTAATTCCGCTTGCGCGTCCCCGACCCCCAATCCCTAACCGCCAGCCCCCTCACTGCTATCTCTCCATCTTGCAATCCGGCAGCGCCTTCTGCAGCTCGTCGAGTCCTTCGTCCGTGGCGCTGGTGAGAGTGATGTTGAGTTGCTTCAGGTTCGTGAGTTTCTTGAGATGCTCCAAGCCCGCGTCGGTAACGGGGTTGCCGTCGAGGGTCAGGGTTTCGAGGCTGGTTAGCTTGGCGACGTTCTCCAGGCCGGTGTCGTTGATGTTGTCTTCCTTGAGGCTAAGCCACTTGAGCTTCTTCAACCCGGCCAGCGCGGCCAGTCCTTCGTTGGTTACCTGGGTGTGCCACAAATCGAGCCGTTCGAGGTTTTCGAAGGCGGCGATGTGTTTTAGTGCCGCATCGTTCAGCCCTGTCTCGCTAACATTCAGGTCGCGCATGTTCTTCGCGCCGGCAAGATGCACCAGCCCGCTGCCGTCGATCGGCACGTCTCGCAGGCGTATCTTCTTCAAGGTGGTCACATCCTTGAGGTGCTCGATGCCATCGTCGGAAATATTGTAGCAGCACATGAAGTCCAACTCTTCCAGCGGCAGGCCGCCAAGGTGCTTCAAACCCGCGTCGGTAACACTTGAATCCATCAGCGACAAGCTCTTGAGTTTCTTCGCACCGGAAAGATGTTGCATGCCGGCGTCGGTGACGTCGTAGGTTCTCATCTTCAGGGCTTTGATCTCGGGTAAGTCCTTAACCACCGCCAAACCGCCGTCTCCGACGCTCGTGCAGCCGCGCATGTCGAGTGCTCTAAGCTTGGACAACTTGCTCAAGTTCGCAACACCCTGGTCGGAGAAGTTGTTGAACATGATTTGCAGATAGACGAGATTATCCATCTCGGCCAGATGGTTTATCGCTTCGTCGGTCAGGAAACTACATCGCCGCATGCCGAGCGATTTAAGTTTGCCGAGCGCCTTGAGCTTCTCGACGTCTTCGTTATGAATGTCGGTGTTTTCCAGTTGTAATTCGACGAGGTTCTCAAGCTTGACGATGTGCTCAACGCTTTCGCTGGTAATTCCGGCGCCCCAGAGTTTCAGAACTTTGATACTTGGCACCTTGCAGATTACTTCCACATCGGCATCGTCGGTGGGAATCTCCAAGAGGTTCACGCGGGTGAGGATTTCGCCTTCTAGTTCGACCGTGCCACCCTGTTCTTCGATCAGTTCAATGGCCGCCGCTTGGGCCGCGATTTCCTCGGGCGTTCGCTCGACGGCCGGCTCGGCTGGTTGCTCGACGGGTTGTTCAACGGGCTGTTCGGCGGAAGTCGAACCTTTCTCGTCAGTCGGCTGATCCTTGGCCGGTTCGCTCGGGGTGCAACCGACGATCAACGTGACGCACAGCAACAGGGCGAAAAGCGTTATCTCAAGATACTTCATCGTTAAATCTCCAAAGCGGGGCCGTCGATTTTTCCATTCCAAGATTTCCCAGCCTAGCGGAGAACGCCTGGCAGATCAAACCCCTGGCGAGCGATTCCCGCGAGGATTGCATGTGAGACCGACAATCGAGTTTCGTCCGCGATAGTTGCGGTGGATATAGCGATCAGGTCGACCGATCCTGGATTCGCCAGCCGCACCCCCTCTTTGTAAGGGTGGTTGCGGTGATATTCTCATGCCGAAAACGATTTCCGACGAATGTTAAGGGGTAACGGCGACCGGATAGCTCGCCCGGCACTTCCGCGGATAATCTGGTTAAGCCCGGAAAACCTTGCAAACGGTTTTTCAACAGGATACCATGGAAGCGCTGGGCAGAATGCCCATACAACGCGGCGGATTCCCTCTTCGTGAAACCAACATCCGTCGTGCGACAATCCAACATCCCTCCCCGATAGACCAAACATACCTAACGTGCAAAGGAGTAAGTGATTATGGCTCATAAAGCCACTCGGCGTCAGTTCCTGCAAACGACGGCAGTCAGCAGCGTCGGCTATTGGGTCGCTGGCGGACTGCAAGCCCAAGAGAGAGATTCAGCAAACGAAAAGATCGGCATGGCCAGCGTGGGCATCGGCGGCAAGGGCTCTAGCGACTCCAGCGACGCCGGACGCTTCGGCAACATGGTTGCCATTTGCGACACCGACGAGAACCGTCTCAAGGGCGTCGGCAAACGCTACCCCAAGGCCAAAATGTACACCGACTTCCGCAAGATGCTCGACGAGATGGGAGGCAGCATCGACGCCGTGACGGTCAGTACCCCCGACCACACCCACGCGGCCGCCGCCTTGATGGCCATGCGCATGGGCAAGCACTGCTTCTGCCAGAAGCCACTTACTCGCTCGATCTACGAAGCACGCCTGATGGGCAAGGTGGCCCGCGAGATGAAGGTGGCAACGCAGATGGGCAACCAGGGCACGGCCAGCAACGCCTTGCGTGAATCGGCCGCCATGCTCCGAGCCGGCATGTTGGGAACCGTCAAGGAAGTTCACGTTTGGACGAACCGCCCCATATGGCCGCAAGGCGGTGATCGCCCCGCCCCGGCCGACGTCCCGCCGCATCTAAAATGGGACGAATGGCTCAGCGTCGCGCCCGAGCGACCCTACGCCCCGGGCTATCACCCCTTCAAGTGGCGCGGCTACTGGGACTTCGGCACCGGCGCGCTGGGCGACATGGCATGCCACACCGTGAACATGGCTTTCATGGGCTTGGAGCTGCGCAACCCGACATCCGTGCAGGCGGTGACTTCCGGCCACAACGGCGACAGCTATCCCAAGTGGTCCATTATCGACTTCGACTTCCCGGCCAACGATTGGCGCCCGGCGATCAAGTTCAAGTGGTACGACGGCGGCAAGAAGCCCGATCCCGACATGCTCGAAGGCGAGCCGATGCGGGGTTCCGGATGCTTGGTGGTCG
>Ga0180432_10004983_pt1 | contig 17927 bp, 12 predicted proteins | sample SS_ome_10_FD_132414 | JGI IMG/M metagenome (GOLD analysis project Ga0180432, IMG submission 132414) | Hypersaline lake sediment archaeal communities from the Salton Sea, California, USA - SS_1_MS_2 metaG | ecosystem: Environmental > Aquatic > Non-marine Saline and Alkaline > Hypersaline >...
ACAGGTGCAGCAGAAAACATATTTCCAAATATTTCTTTTTTTGACTCTAACCAATTTTCCCATTTTTCAATCTCAGATTTAAGATTATTACATTCAACTTCTTTTTTTGAAAATTGATGATATAATTTTTTAAGACGTTCTTTTTCCTTTTCTAACTGTTTTGATACTTCATAAAATTTATCTTTAAATAGCTCCTGATCTTTATAATCATTAATTTGTTTCTGAAGAGAACTGATTTTTTCGTTTTTATTTTGAATATCATTTTCAAAAGAAAGAATGCTTTTTTCCAATCTTTTATTTAAATCATTAAATTCATTATGCCATTTAGATATATCATTTAAAATATCTTTCTTCATTTTTTGATCTCACCTCACCATTTTATTTTCTAAATACATCCTTTCTTATAACATGTTTTTCAATATGTTGATATTTTGTTATATGCCTTCAATTAAATTAACTTTTTCCTTTCTATAACTTAAATTTAAATAAACCAAAAGAATTAACTATCACACAATATAACAAAATTTTTAAATATCGCCTCACCAAACTCAGTATGCTCTACCTCTGGATGAAACTGTAGCCCATAAAATGGTTTTTTTGTATGCTGCATTGCTTGTATTTTACAACTTTCACTTTCAGCTAGTAATATAAAATCTTTAGGAAGAATTGTCACCTCATCATTATGTGATTCCCAGACAACTGATTTTTTTGTAACCCCTTTAAACAGAGGACTGTTTTCTTTCAATAAACTAAGTTCTATCTTTCCAAATTCTGGAACCTTTGAAGGTTTTACTTCACCACCAAAAAACCTTGCCATAAACTGATGGCCAGCACAAATACCAAGTATTGGAAAATCTGCATTTTTAAAATAATCAGAGCATTTACCTAAACTACCTTCCAAACCTATTCTTGGAGCGCCACCAGAAAGAACCAATCCGTCTATATTTTCATTTTTAAGATCATTAAAAGATACGGTATTTGGAACAATCTTCGTATCAACGTCAAGATCTCTTAAAGTTCGCCATTCTCTATGAGTCCATTGACCTCCATTATCTACAACATATATTTTGACCATATTTATTCCCATTCAACTGTTCCGGGGGGTTTATTAGTTATGTCATAGACAATGCGATTAATTTTGTCCCCTAGTTTATTGGTAATTATTGTGGAAATTTTGTCAAGAACTTCATGAGGAATATCACTATATTTGCATGTCATAGCATCAACACTTTGAACTGCACGTATAGCTATGGTATAACCATACGCTCTTTTATCGCCTTGAACACCAACTGTTTTTATGGGAATTAGAACAGCAAAATATTGCCAAGGTTTTTCTAAAATATTTTTATCAACAGCACTCTCAAGCTCCTTTTCAACAATGTCACATGCTTCTCTAATAATTTTAACTCTTTCTTCAGTTGCTTCACCAATAATACGGATTGCAAGACCGGGGCCTGGAAATGGTTGACGTTCTGATACGGATAAATCCAAAAACCTTGCTAACTTTCTTACCTCATCTTTATATAAATCTCTTAGGGGTTCTACAAGCTTCAAATTCATATTTTCAGGAAGTCCACCAACATTATGATGAGATTTTATTGTATCACGTAATTCGCCACCAGACTCAATCCAGTCAGGAGCAATAGTTCCTTGAACAAGATATTTTATTTTTTCCTCATTTGCAACATGTTCAAAGATATGTATAAATTTTTCACCAATTATTTTTCTTTTCTTTTCAGGGTCTATAACATCTTTTAAAGCTTTATAAAAATCATCGCTGGCATCTACGAAACGGAAATTTAGCCCCATGTCATTCATCATTTTTTTTACTTTTTCAGATTCTCCTTTCCTCATATATCCAGTATCCACATGAACGGCAATTAAATTATCACCAATTGCCTTATTAACAAGACTGGAACAAACTGTGCTATCTACCCCACCTGAAAATGCAATTAGTGCCTTGCCCTTTATATCAACACGTAATTTTTGAATTGTTTTTTCTATGAATTTTTCAGCATTAAACATGTATTCATCCTATTTTGAAAGAGCCTTTTTTCTCATCTTAGCTCTATATGATTTCATCTGTTTAGCTAGATTTTTATCTCTAATCGATAGTATCTCAATAGCTAACAATGCAGCATTATCTCCACGGTCAAGCCCTACTGCTGCTACTGGTATGCCTGGCGGCATCTGAATAATTGAGAGTATCGCATCAAGATTCACTTTTCCACTAACTGGGACACCAATAACAGGTTTAGTTGTATGGGCTGCAATACTGCCTGGTAGGGCTGCAGCAAGTCCAGCTATACCTATAAAAACATCTGCATCACATTTTTCCACAATCTCCTTAAGAACATCAGGCGTTCTATGAGCTGATGCAACAGTAATATCATGTTCAACGTCGAATTCTTCAATTATTTTTTTGGCTTTTTCAGCGACCTGCATATCTGATTTTGAACCCATTATAATCTGAATTTTCATTGTAACAAAACTAGGGAATACTATAGATATATAAATAATTATAACTTTGAATTTTTCTATCGTAAACTAATTATATCAAATTCTTATGTTGAACTCTCAGAAACTAGGAATATAAATGAAACTTGTTATTTGTGAGAAAAACATTGCTGCAAATAGAATTGCATATATTCTATCAAATGGAAAATCAAAAAGTATCAGAATAGGTAAAACACCTGTTTATGAATTTTCAAAAGACAACGAAACATGGAAAATAATAGGTCTTCGAGGGCACATAATAAATCTTGATTATCCAAAAGAATATAATCAATGGTCAAGGCTGCCTCCAAGTGATCTAATCGAGATTAAACCTACTAAGAAAGTAAGTGAAAAAGATATTGCAATAACACTCAAATCACTTGTTGATAAGAATCCCTATTTAATAATTGCAACAGATTTTGATAGGGAGGGAGAGCTGATTGGTGTTGAAGCTTTAAACCTCATAAAAAATTATAATAAAAAAATTCTTCAGATCAAAAGAGCAAAATTTAGTGCAATAACTCCATATGAAATCTCAAAAGCTTTTAATGATTTAGCAGAGGTTGATTATAATCTTTCAAATGCAGGAGAGGCACGTCAGGTAATTGATCTTGTCTGGGGTGTTGTTTTAACACGTTTTATCTCACTTACATCAAATAGACTAGGAAAAGATTTTCTATCCATAGGTCGAGTTCAATCACCAACACTAGCCATTCTTGTGAAACGAGAAAAAGAAATTCAAAATTTTAATCCTAAAACATTTTGGAAGATAATTGCTAAATTGAAAAAAGAAATAACTTTTGAAGCTGTTCATATCGAAGGACAAATTTGGGATAAAAAACAAGCAGAAGGAATCTATGATAAAGTAAAAGACAGCAGAGATGCAAAGATTACAGAACTTAAGAAGAAAACTGATAAAGAAAAGCCACCACCACCATTTAGCACAACAACATTTTTGCAGGCAGCGTCATATCTTAAACTTTCTGCAGCAAAAGCAATGAGTGTTGCAGAAGAACTCTATATGTCTGGTTTGACATCTTATCCAAGAACAGATAATACAGTTTATCCTTCTTCTCTAAACATAAAAGGAATTTTAGATAAACTTAAAAATTCAAATTTTTCAAAAGAGACAAAAGAAGTAATCAACAATGGTAGAAAGTATCCAACAAGAGGTAAAAAACAGACAACAGATCATCCACCAATACATCCAGTTGGGATTCCTTCTGGTAAGAAATTAACGCCTGAACAACATAAAGTATATGAGCTTATTTGTAGAAGATTTCTTGCAACTCTTGCAAAGGATGCGGTATCAGAAACAGTTGAAGCTTTTATTGACATAAATGGTGAAAAATTTAAAACCAGCGGCTATCGGATAATTGAGGCAAATTGGAAGGATATATATACATATATTAAAGAAAAACGAAAACCACTTCCTCCTTTAGAGAATAAGGAAATAATTACTGTTTTAAAAATAACCTTAAAAGAGGATGAAACAAAACCTCCAAAAAGATACACTCAAGGTTCATTAATTGCTAAAATGGAACAACTTTCTCTTGGTACAAAATCTACGCGTCATGAAATAATTAACAAATTATACAATAGAAAATATATCTCAGGATCATCTCTGATTCCAACTTCAATTGCAATTGCTGTTATTGATGCACTTGAAGATTGTGATGTAGTAAAACCAAAGATGACTGCTGTTTTAGAAGAAGATATGAGTTTAATCGCAGATGGTAATAAAAGCCTTGATCAAACTGTAAATCAATCAAGAAAGATGCTAAAAGGTGTTATGAGCTCATTAGAGAAAGAGAAAGAAAAAATTAAAAAAAATATCACTAGTGCACATATGAAGGAGAATTATATCGGTAAATGTCCAAAATGTGGAAAGGATATGATTATCCGATCTTCAAGAAAAGGAGAAAGGTTTGTAGGTTGTACAAATTTCCCCGTATGTAAAAATGCATATCCATTGCCCCAAAAAGGTAAAATTACAAAGACAAGTAAAACATGTGATGCATGTAAAACGCCTGTAATTCAAATCGTATTAAAAGGAAATAAGAAAAAAGAGATATGTTTGAATCCACGATGTCCTAAATTGCCCGATGTATCTAAAAATATTGTAGGAAAATGCCCAAAATGTGGAAGTGATCTAGTTGTTCGTACTTCTCGGTCTGGAACTAAATTTGTTGGTTGCACAAATTTTCCTAGATGTAAAAATACATACTCTTTGCCAAAAGTTGGTGATATTGTTACAACAAACAAATTATGTGCTGAATGTAAAGCGCCAATTATAAAAATACAAAATAAAGGTGAAAAAATCTCAATATGTTTAAATGCCGATTGTCCAACAAGGAAAAACAAATGATAGATAATTTTTAATTAATGATTTTATAAATAATCTTATTGAGTTAGAGGCCCAGAATAAAAACCTATGAATTGTTCTGGTGTATTAAATACATAAGAACTCATATTTATAAATGAACATAGATCAATTGTTCCATTGTATGTTTCACCTTGCCAACCTTTATTAACATTTATGAAGAAATCAAGTTTTTCAATAGTACATAGATTTATAACCCCAGGTATTCGGACAAGAGGTTCCATTGGATCGTAATATACTTTGTCGCCATCAGATGAGAGACGTGCAGCAAATTCGACGTTCCATTCTGGTGGAACACCGGTTTCTCCGAATCCCATGTCATCTTGACTGACCCATAGTTCAACAGGGGTGTTTCCGGTATTACGAACTGTTGGTAACTCTGACGTATACATGTTGTAATCTCCACCAGCCTGTTTTTCATATCCTTCAGCTACTGTTCCATAGTCTACTAAATCAAAGTCGATTTCAATTCCAGATGTTGGTATATACCAAAAATAATTTATTAAATAATTACTCCATGAGTCATAATTATCATTTGCAATAACTCCGACTTTATACCATCCGCCAGGCTGACAGTAATTTATTGGAGCTTCACCGTAATATATGTATGCTTGTTCCTGATCAAGCTCCTCAAAAATATCGGTTTCGTTATATAACCGAATGTCAAAATATTCTACCAAATCCGGATGGCAACTTATTACATGATGCCATGCTTCTAATGCTGCTGTTTTATCATAATCGCCATATTCGTCAAAACCTATTGCTTCTAGTTCAATCTGATATTTAAACTCTCCATCAGGATGCCAAATATCTGCATAAACTGAATCAATAGTTGTAACTCCTTGTGGATCTGTGACAACAGCATAGTATCCAACCATAACATCTCCACCAAGAATTGGTTTTACCTGAAGACCGGGTAAACATGGACAAGAATCATTTTTCCAAATGCCTTCAGTATAGCATCCTTCAGGGACATTACAAGGTGGACATTCATCTAGATCGATCATAACATCCAAATCGTATTCCCATTTACATTTGATTATTGGTGGATCGCTAGATGAACCACTATTACTCATTGTAACAGTGGTGTTTATGGGTCCCGCGCAATCTATATCCTCCCATGCACACGAATATTCTTCTTGATCTGGAGGATATAGAGGTTGAAATGATTCAAATATTTTTGTTTCCTCATATCTTGTAGTATGGGGGATTTCATCGCTATATATTGTAACATGGTTTCTTATTGTCCTGCCTGGTTTAACAGATGAATCTATCTGCACTAATAACCACATACAACAATTCTCTTCAGATGATATTGTTGAAAAATTCCAATATAAAACATTATCACAGATATCCAATCCTTCAGATGAAGAAATATATGTTATATTTTCTGGTAAATTTTCTGTAAGTACTACATTATGAAGATCATAATCATTTACATTCTCAAAACATATTGTATAGTTAATGAAATCGCCCGGATTCGGGTTCTCATTTGTTTTGACGCCGTCTTCTTTACAAAGATTACAAGGATTATAACCAACGTCTTTAGCTGGTATACACAGACCTGTAGGGCTTGGATATGGATAATTTAGGGTTGTTGAATACAATTCATTAAGATCTGAATTAAAGACTCTTATTGTGCTGAACCATCCTATATACATACCAATATTTGCATATAGTAAATCGGTAGTTGGGTCAACTGCCATTCCCATAACACCTTCGCCTACATTAGTTGTTATTTCAACACCTGTTTTCAGATCATATTTTGATAAAAGTGTTGTACCATCCCAACCACTACCGGTATAAATAAATTGATTTTTTGCATCAACTGCTATACTTTGAGGATAATGACTTAAACCAAATTCCCCAAGTTTTTCCCAACTATCAGTACTATAGTACATGACACTTGTGTAGAAATCTGCAATATATAACACATCATTTATTTCATCAAGTGCGATACCAAAAGATGAGGGATTTCCATCTAAAGACCGACTCTCTTTAATAGCCAAATTTTTTGTTAATGAATTCCAATAATAAACATAAAGATTGTTTGTCCATCTGTCAACTGCATACAAAAGTTGTTTTTCATTATCAAAAGCAATTCCTGCAAGACTATTTGCTCCTGATACTGTAGTTGTACCTAAATCAACTATGGAGTTGGCATCTAAAACTTGTATTAAATTCGTATATTCATAAGTAATAAAAAGAGTTTCTGAATCTGAATCAATATCAATCCCTACTGCACCTCCTCCATGAAATGGAGCTTGATAAGCTGCTTGAAATGTTATTGATCCATTGAATTCAATGTTATATGCTTCTATTGGTGTTGGATTGGCATTTATTGCCGAGATTGTGTATAAAGATTTAGCACATACTGTTCCAGATATTAAAAATACAATTCCTAGTATTATTAATCCATAGATAATGAAAATTGATTTGCTTTTCAAACTGTTTCCCCCGGGCTATTGAATTTTTTCTTCCTCCAACCTATTTTAAATAGGCAGAAATCCCAAACATGAAATGTTTATTAAAATATAAATATATCGTTATATAAAAGAAAATATAATAAGATTATTAAAAATAAATCTAATTAGATATTGTCACCATCTTCTTTATCTATTGTATTGTTATCTATAGCTTCTTCATCTGCTTTAATTTGGATACATTCATCATTATCATTTTGATCATCTTCCCCATTTTCTGCCATTACACGTGTAACTGAAACAACTCGGTCTCCGTCATTAAGTCTCATTATCCGGACACCCATTGTATTTCGACCTTGACTTCGGATATCTTTAACAGGTATACGAACATTCATTCCTTGCTTTGTTGTTAATATTATCTCCTGATCATCAGTAACTTCATTTACAAAAATCACTTTACCATTCCTCTCATTTGTGACAATAGTTCTAACACCTTTACTTCCACGGTGAGTTTGACGATAATCCTGAATAGGAGAGCGCTTGCCATACCCATTTTCTGTGATAGTAAGAAGAGAACCCTCTTCAGAAACAACAGCCATAGAAACAACAGCATCGTCCTTGCTCTTCAATCTAATTCCAATAACTCCTCTTGTAACACGACCCATAGGCCTAATCTCCTTTTCAGAAAACCTACATGCCTGACCATTTGAAGACGAAATCATAATAGTTTGGTTACCATCAGAAAGTTTTATTCCAACTAGCTCATCATCTTCATCTAATTTTATTGCTTTAATGCCATTAACTCTAATGTTGCTATAGGCTGAGAGAACAGTTTTTTTAACTATTCCTTTCTTGGTTGAAAAAACTAAATAATGCTCATCATCAAATTCATGAATTGGAATGGCTGCTTCAACATATTCTCCATCCTCAAGTCTTGGTAAAAGATTAATGATTGCTTTACCCTTTGCATACCTATCGCCCTCAGGGATCTTATATCCCTTCAGCCAAAAAGTCTTTCCAAGATTTGTAAAAAACATAATATAATCATGAGTTGAGGTAATAAACGAATCAACTAGGACATCTTCATCTTTGGTTCTCATACCTATAAGTCCTTTACCTCCACGTCGTTGAGTTCGATAAGTTTCTGTTGGAATACGTTTGATATAGCCTGTTTCAGTAATTGTTATAACAACCTCATGTTCAGGAATAAGATCTTCCATATCAATATCAATTTCGCCTTCAACAATCTCTGTCCTTCTCTCATCACCAAATTTTTCTTTAATTTCAATCAATTCACGCTTTATTTCGTTAAGAATATTTTGTTTATCTCCAAGAAGTGTCTCAAGACTTTCAATAAGTTTTTGCGTCTCATTATAGTCCTTTTCTACGCCCTCAATTTCCATACCCGTGAGCTTTTGCAGTCGCATTTCAAGGATAGCTTTTGTTTGTTTTTCAGATAAAGAAAACCTATCCATCAAACGATTTTTCGCCTCTTCAACATCTTTGCTTGCTCTAATAATTTTAATAACCTCATCTATATTTTTTAGAGCAATCATAAAACCTTCAAGAATGTGCATTTTATCTTTTGCCTTAGAAAGCAAAAATTCAGTACGTCGAGTGATAATCTCAATTCTGTACTCTATAAAATGGTGCATTATTTCTTTAATAGTAAGAACTTTTGGCTCGCCTTTTACGATAGCTAGATTTAAAATTCCAAATGTTGACTGCAGATCTGTATGTTGAAATAAATGATTTAATACAACATCCTCAATAGCATCACGTTTTAATTCAATTACAATACGCATCCCTTTACGATCACTTTCATCTCTTAAATCAGAAATGCCCTCGATTTTTTTATCTTTAACAAGCTCAGCTATATTTTTTAAAAGATTTGACTTGTTAACTTGATAAGGTAGCTCGTTAACAATAATCCTTTTTCTTTTATCAGTCTCCTCAATTTCTGTACGAGCACGCATTCGAACAAGACCGCGTCCAGTTGAATGAGCACTGAGTATCCCGCCACGACCATATATTATTCCTCCAGTTGGAAAATCTGGACCCTTAACAATTTCCATTAACTCTGTAATTGAGATTTCAGGATTATCTATAACTTGTATTACGCCATCAATTACTTCAGAAAGATTGTGCGGGGCCATATTTGTTGCCATGCCCACAGCAATTCCCGACGCTCCATTAATTAGAAGGTTAGGTAGAACTGCGGGAAGTACTTCAGGCTCTTTTAGTGATCCATCAAAGTTATCTTTCCATTCAACTGTGTCTTTCTCAATATCTTGAAGCATAAGTTTTGAAATCTTTGCCATTTTACTTTCGGTATATCTCATAGCAGCTGCTGAGTCACCATCAATTGAACCAAAATTTCCTTGACCATCAACAAGAGGATATCTAAGTGAGAAATCCTGGGCCATTCTTACCATGGAGTCGTATACTGCTTGATCGCCATGGGGGTGATATTTACCAAGTACTTCTCCGACAAGCCTAGCTGATTTTTTATAAGCACGCTCAGATGTAAGTCCCATGTCATTCATTGCATATAAAATTCTTCTATGAACTGGTTTTAGACCGTCTCTGACGTCTGGAAGAGCACGACTCATGATAACGCTCATTGAATAATCGATAAATGCACGTTTCATCTCAGATTCTATAGTTCGTGTTTCATCTTTTTTTATATCTTCATCCATTTACAATCACCCTATATGTCAAGATTCACCACTTCTTTTGCATGAATTTCTATAAATTCTCTTCTAGGCTCAACCTTGTCTCCCATAAGAATTGTAAAAAGCTCATCAGCTTCAACAGCATCCTCAACTGACACTTTTAGCATTAATCTAGATTCAGGATCCATTGTTGTTTCCCATAATTGGGTTGGATTCATCTCACCAAGACCCTTATATCTTTGTATACCAACACCTTTTCCCTCAAGTTCTTGTACTTTTTGATCTTTTTCGCGATCAGAAAATGCATACAAGGATGTTTTTCCTTTACTAATTTTGTAAAGCGGAGGTTGGGCAATATAAAGATAGCCTTCTTCAATAAGTGGACGCATATATCTAAAGAAAAATGTGAGAAGAAGCGTTCGAATATGCTCGCCATCTACATCAGCATCAGTCATAAGAATAATTTTATGATATCTAGCTTTTTCAATTTCAAATTCTTCACCAATGCTTGTTCCAATTGCAGTTATTAATGCTAATATTTCTTGACTTTTTAATATCTTGTCCATTCTTGCTTTTTCAACATTTAATATCTTTCCTCTAAGTGGTAGAATTGCTTGAAATTCACGGTCTCTTGCTTGTTTTGCACTTCCACCAGCACTATCGCCCTCCACGATATATATCTCTGATTTAGCAGGATCTCTACTTGAACAATCTGCAAGTTTACCTGGTAGTGCTGAGGATTCAAGTATTCCTTTTCTTCTTGTCATCTCTCGTGCTTTTCTTGCCGCATCTCTAGCTTTGTTTGCAATCACTGCTTTGTCAATTATTGTTCTAGCAACAACTGGTGTTTCTTCGAAAAATTCTGATAATTTTTCATTTGTAATACTTTCCACAATTCCTCTTACTTCGGAATTTCCAAGTTTTGTTTTGGTCTGTCCTTCAAACTGAGGACGATGAACCTTACAAGAAATAACTGTGGTTATACCTTCTCTACAATCCTCTCCACTCAAACTATAGTTTTCATCACAAAAAATTCCATTTTTTTTACCATAATCATTAATTGTTCGTGTGAGTGCTGATTTGAAACCAAAGAGATGTGTCCCCCCCTCATGGGTGTTTATGTTGTTTACAAAGGTGAATATATTCTCTGTATAGCTATCTGTGTACTGTATTGCAATTTCAACTTGTACGCTTTCTTTTTCACCTTGGATATAAATCGGGGTCTGGTGTAGTGGATTTTTGTTTCTATTTATATATGTTACAAATTCGCTCACTCCTCCGTCATATCTAAATGAATCATGTTTTTCGGTTTTTTCATCTTTGATTTCGATTTGTAATCCTGCATTAAGAAATGCCATTTCTCTTAAACGAGTGATAAGTGTATCATATGAAAAGTCTGTTGTGTCAAACATTTCGGAATCTGGGTAAAATGTTATTGTTGTACCTGTTTCATTTGATTTTCCAATTATTTTTAGAGGGGTTACTGTTTTCCCACGCTCATATTTTTGGTAATATTCTTCATTGTTTCTTCTGATTTTTACTTCAAGTGATGATGATAATGCGTTAACAACAGATACTCCAACTCCATGTAATCCCCCTGATACTTTATAGGCTTCTTCATCAAATTTTCCACCTGCATGTAGTGTTGTTAGAACAAGTTCTACAGCTGGTTTTTTGTATTTTTCATGTATGTCTATGGGTATTCCTCTTCCGTTATCAATTACTGTGATTGCACCATCCTTTTTGATGATAACTTCGATATGTGTACAATATCCAGCTAATGCTTCATCAATAGAATTATCAACTACTTCGTAGACAAGGTGATGTAATCCTCTTATGTCTGTGCTCCCTATATACATCCCTGGATTTTTTCTTACAGATTCAAGCCCTTCAAGTACTTGAATTTTATCTGCATCATATGAATTTTTTTCTTTCTTTCCTTCATTAGACATAGTTAATCCTCATTTTATAAAGTTTACACTAAATTCTGCTAGTTTTTTGGAATTTTTTCTATCCCATTCTCCTAGGGTATTTTTCCAGGAGAAACATATGGAGTATGCACTAATAAATGTTACTATTACAGAGACACTAACAGATTTTTCAGAAAGGTTATATATTTAGAATGAATACCATTTTATGGAGGAGGTTATGAAAAAAAATATTTTATTAATAGCAGCAGTATTGATTTCTTCTCTGGTATTGGGGAATTGTATTAAAATTGCTGAGGCTGATGATACTGATCTTGCACAAAAATATTCGCCAATTTTTTATTTTGAAAAAGATGAGACATGTTTTCCTGTAGATGTATCCTATCATATTGAAAATTCATATCTATACATGATCGATATGACTCAACCTTTAGATGTGGCTCCTACTGAGGAATCTATATCGAATTATTCTATTGATGGCTATTATCTTGATAATCAGAAAGGCTCAATTGATGATAAAGGAATTATAAATGATTATAAATCTAGTAAAATGGGAAGCTATACTGTTTATGCTAACGTAGTTGAATCAGGTGCATCAACAATTATTCAGTATTGGATGTTTTATGCATTTAATCCAGGAACAATGAACCAACATGAAGGGGATTGGGAGATGGTTCAGATTGTTCTTACAGGTAATACACCTACTCAAGTGATGTATAGTCAGCATCATATGGGTCAGAAGGCAAAATGGAGTCAGGTTGAGAAAAAGGGGGAACATATAAAGGTTTATGTTTCCCGTGGTAGCCATGCAAATTATCTACGATCATTCTCTGGTGTAGTTGGCATTGCTAATGATATTGTTGGGGCAAACGGAAAAAAATTATCATATAATGATTATAATCTTGAACTACTTGAGTCACAGCCATGGCTTAATTTTGCAGGTAGATGGGGGTGGGTTGGTGGAAATCAGGAAGATGCTCAAGTATCCTCTCTTCTAGGACAGGCAGGTCCTGCAGGTCCTAAATTTAGAGAAGATGGAGCAATGTGGTCTGATCCCCTTGGATGGGGAAACAGTCTTATGCAGGCTGATAACAACATATTTTTGTTAGAAATGGTGCTTTATAATTTTGTCCTGATTTTTATTATAATCTCGATTATTACTATTTGTATTTTAATGTTCCGTATTTATAAACGGCATAAAAAAACAGGTTTAGGTCCACGAATTATTTCAATATTTTATATTGATGGTTTGGATTTAAAAAGTATTGGAAATATCTTGTGTATAGTTGGAATAATTATTGCTTTTATTTCCCTTGTTAATCCTTGGTATTCTATTTCAACCGATATTCGAGTTTCTGGTTATGAAACTGATGGCATGGCTGATATGATGACAATTGATGGTATAAATGGTATTCAGATTCAGGTTCCTGGTTTGACAGGTCCTATGCCGATGGGATCATTCATGGTGCCTTTTTCATTGTTGATTGGTATTAGTATGATTTTTCTTATTATTGCTTCTATTGGTATTTCACATAGTAAGAAATTAGGGAAAAAATATCTTGGGCGTGGTGCAAGACTTATGGTCCCTGTTATTCTAATTATTATCGTTGTCATGTCTTTAGGTATGATTCCATTTGAATCGATGGTTGATACAGGTGACGCAGCAGTAGATATTAGTAACATTATTGACACAATTTCTAGTTCTCCATCTGGCGGTCAGCAGATTGTGACAATTCCAGAAGTTAATGAGCAAATAGAGCTACAATGGGGTTTTGGTTTAGGTGGAATATTATTATTGATTTCTGGGATTGTTCTTGTAATATCTGGTTTTTTAGAATTTGTTGCAAATACTGAATTTTATACATCAAAGATAAGTGAGGAACCAAAGAAACCAAAAATACCAAAAAAACCAGAGAGACCAAATATACCTAAAAAGCCAAGTGAACAAAAAGAAGAACCACATGAGTCACCAAAATCTAAAGATTTTGAAGATAAGAAAAAAGAATGATATTTTAAAAATTATCAAGGTAAATCATGATCATTAATGCAGATCTTCACATTCATTCTCATTTTTCTATGGCTACTAGTGAAAATATGAATATTAATAACATTTCATTATCTGCTCCTAAAAAAGGTATTGATGTAATGGCAACTGGAGACTGCTTGAATGATTCATGGCTAAAAGAGATTAAAAATTGTGAAATTATTGATGATGGAACATTTGAGTTGAATGGTACACGTTTTATTCTTAGTGCAGAGATTGAGGGTGAAAAAAGAGTTCATCATCTCTTATATTTTCCTTGTTTATCTGCTGTTGAAGATTTTAAAGAAAAGATTAAGAATTATTCTAAAAATCTTGATACCGATGGTAGGCCAAATGTTAATTTAAGTGGAGAACAAATTGCATCCTTTGCTAAAGATGTTGATGCTCTGATTGGTCCAGCTCATGCTTTTACTCCATATACTTCTCTTTATGCTCATTTTTCATCTCTTTTAGATTGTTACGGTGATCTTACTAATTATGTTTCTTTTATTGAACTTGGACTTAGTGCTGATTCAGATTATGCTGATACTATCCAAGAGTTGAATAATCTTACTTTTTTAACTAATTCTGATTGTCATAGTCCTCACCCTGTTCGTCTTGCCAGAGAGTTCAATCAATTTGAGGTATGTGATATAACGTTTATAGAGATAAAAAAAGCAATTCTTCGTAATAATGGAAATAAACCTGTATTAAATGTCGGGCTTCCTCCTCAAGAAGGTAAATATAATGAATCTGCATGCCAATCATGCTATACTCATTATTCGCTTGAAGAAGCTGTTAGAAGAAGATGGAAATGTAGTTGTGGGAAGAGAATAAAAAAAGGTGTTAAAGATAGGGTTGAAGAAAAGGCAAATTATAAACAACCACAGCATCCGGATCATCGCCCTCCTTATCTTCATATTATACCTTTATCCGAAATTATTACAAAAGCAGTTGGACAACATTCTCCTTTCACAAAAACAGTTACTACTAGGTGGGAGGAATTGATATCTGTATTTGGAAATGAGATTACTGTTTTACTTGATGCTGATTTTAATGAAATAATGCGAGCTACTACAACTCGTATAGCTGATGCAATTCAAGCTTTTCGTGAGAAAAAAATCATCATAATTCCAGGCGGAGGCGGGAAATATGGAAAGATACAATTTCCAGATGATGAGAAGATCATTACTGTTTCTCTTGGACCGCAGGATCATCAAACAAGTCTTATTGATTATTAATTTGAGGTGAATTTTTTGGATTATGAATTAGCAGAAAACAAGATTAAGGAGATTATTTCAAACAATCAAAATCCTCAAGTTTTACAATATGTTGTTGATTTTCTTTATAAAAACTTTAGTTCGTATAATTGGATTGGTATCTATATTGTTGAGGATTCGTATTTAGTTCTTGGCCCTTGGCAGGGTCAGCAGTCTACTCAACATATAAAAATCCCAATTGGGCAAGGTGTTTGTGGATCTGCCGCTCATTCTGGTAAAACCGAGGTTGTATCTGATGTATCAGAGGATCAGAGGTATCTTGCTTGTTTTGCTTCTACTCGCTCTGAGATCGTTGTCCCTATAAAAAAAGATGGAGTTGTTATTGGTGAGATTGATATCGATTCTGATGTTCCTGATGCATTTGACAATTCTGATGCTTTGTTTTTAGAAAAAGTTGCAGATATGCTTAGTTGGCATATCTGATTTGTATTTCTTTCAGCACTCAAGATCTTCATCATCACCATATTTGGTTCAGAAAAGGTTCGTTCATCACAATAATATTAATTGATATTCATTGATATAAGATTTATTGTGCAATAGACTTAGCTGATTTTTTAAGATTTTTTATATATATTTTTCCCCAGATGAATGCGGTTGCTGATCCTATTAGGTTTGCAGTTACAAGTCCCCACCATGCTCCAGGTAATCCAAAATCTAACGTTATTGAAAAAATCCATGCAAGGGGAAGTGCTAATATAACACTTCTAAAAATGGTTACAACAAGAGCATTTATTCCTTTGCCTGTTCCCTGAAACATTGATGATGATAGCATGCCAAAAGCAATTCCAGGGTAGAAAATACATGCTATTTTTAAAAAAGTTATGATGTCAGGTGCTAGATGGCTTGAATTCTCTGCTATTGTAAATAATGCTGTAATTGTTGGTGCGAAAAAAAAGACAAGCAATGCTATAGCTGCTTCTATTAAAATACCAATTTTTATTGCGTACATATATGCTATATTTAGTTTGATATAATCTTTAGCACCATAGGCTGCTCCAGTTACTGATACTACAGCTGTTGCAATACCAATAAGAGGCATTGTTGCAAGTGTTGTAACTCTCCACCCAACAGTAAAAACCGCAATTCCATTTTGTGGATTTTCTACTCCGTTTAAAATTCCTATTTTAATAATGATTATGTTCATAATCAACATTGTTATTGACATGGATAGCTGCATTATTGAAGCTGGAAATCCGACTTTGAATATGTCTTTTATAATTGGTTTATTAAAATGAAAATCTCGAAAATGAAATGTTATATATGTGTCTTTCTTAAAGAAAAGCCAATAGAAAAGAAGTAGTGATGCAATTGTCATCGAAAGAATAGTTGCCCATGCAGCACCAGAAACACCTAAACCAAAATTGTATATAAAGATAGGATCTATTATTATATTTAGTACTGCGCCAAGTGTCATAGCATACATTGCTCTTGTTGCATCTCCTTCGGCTCTTAATATTGCATTAGCTACAAATGAGAAAAAAATAGAGATAGTCCCAATTGCCATTATTCGTGCATAAATTGTAGCCATGCTTAGGGTTTTTCCAGCCCCAATTAAACTGAAAATATCATATGCAAAGATAAAAAACAGTAATGTAAAAACTAAGGAAATTACAAGCATTATAATCAATGTGTGAACTGCTACGTTGTCTGCCCCTTTTTTATCGTCTGCTCCTATTCTTCTTGATATTGCTGCCCCTGCTCCGATTCCAAGGCCATTTGCTATTGCAAGTGCCATGAAAAAGAAAGGATATACAAATCCAACAGCTGCAAGTGCATTAGAACCAATGCCAGATACCCAAATTGCATCTGTTAAATTATATATCGTGGTAACTGACATTGCAATAATCATTGGAATTGCTAGTTTAATGATGGCTTTTTTTGGGTCACCAAGTAATGTCTGGACGCCATTAGTTTCTTTATTGTTTTTAATCCTACTAGATCCAGGCTTTTTACCTAACAATTCTTTTATCACGGAACGTTGTATTGTGGTTCTCTATTTCAATATTGTGATAAAACATTCATAAAATTAAAAACATATGGAGAAACATAATAGATAATGATAAAATAAGAAATATGTATTAATGTAATTTTATATCTGTTGCAAATTTTCCTGTTTTTGATTTTTTTTCTGTATACTTGACACTATCGCCTTTATTTAGAAATATGTTCCAAAAAGGTATCTCTGTTCTATGTACAAATATATCTTTTCCGTCTTCACCTTGGATAAAACCATATCCTTTTCTTATGTTGTACCATTTTACTGTTCCTTTCATATATTCACCTCCTCAGACATGAAAATCTGAAGTTATTAAGAAATATAATAAAACACTCAAATAATTTCAAAAAAAAAATGAAAAAAATGTGCGATTTTACGATTATTCTTTTACGTCGCCTATGTATTCTTTGTATTAATAGATTTCCCTTCAACTTTGAAAATATGTTTAAATATACTGCAACAATTAGTTAAATTGGAGTTTGGATAAATATGCTATATGTTATATTTTTAATACTTGGTGTAATTGCAGTGTTTGGTGAAATTGCATATTTATCTGCATGGATTTTAGCAGGAATTAAAAGTAAAAAAGAAATAAATTCTTCATATAAACCTAAAGTATGTGTTATTGTTCCTTGTAAAGGAATTGGTGAAAATTTTAATGAAAACGTATCAGCAATTTATAATCAAGATTATAAAAATTACAAGGTTTTATTTGTAACAGAT
>Ga0180432_10004984_pt1 | contig 17925 bp, 17 predicted proteins | sample SS_ome_10_FD_132414 | JGI IMG/M metagenome (GOLD analysis project Ga0180432, IMG submission 132414) | Hypersaline lake sediment archaeal communities from the Salton Sea, California, USA - SS_1_MS_2 metaG | ecosystem: Environmental > Aquatic > Non-marine Saline and Alkaline > Hypersaline >...
GTTTCTACAGCCCCCATTCTCCGAAAAATCGACATGGGCAGGCCTGGCTAGGTGCGTCTCTGTTTCAGTTGCTAAGGTTCGTTTCCCACCCTGAATTCGGGTTTGACTTTTACCGCACTCTAACCTGGACAAGCCAGAACCAAACAAGACACAGAGTTACACAGAGAAGGGCTCGCGCTGTTGCAGAATCAAGGAAGCACGGAGACACACAGAGGCAGAGGATAAACTAGGTCTTTCTCCGTGTATCTCTGTGTCTTCTCCGTGATGCTCTGTGTAATTCCTGCTCATTGTGCAAGGTGCAAGGATTTGACTGATTATGGTACTGAAGATCAGAAACCAGCCAGAAACCAGCCAGAAACCAGGTTTTTCGGAAAAAACCCGGTTTCAGCGCAGGGCGCGGAGCAGCTCCTGCTCCAGCTCGTGCAGGGGCAGGGAGCGGGCGGCCTGCCTGAGCATGTCGAGCATCGGGCAGCCGGCCTCCTGCTCGGCGGCCCACTCCTGGGCGAACTTGCCGGAGCAGATCTCGTCCAGCCCCTCGCACATCTTCTCGCGCAGCTCGGGCAGCATGAAGCGCATGCCGCGCGACATGGAGCCGTACTGGCTGGTGCGGGAGTGGAGCGCGGTCTGCTCGACCGTGCCCATCTCGGCGATCTTGCCCATGGTGTACGCCAGCTCGCCCGACATGTACAGCTCGAGCAGCACCGCCGCCGGCGGGTATCCCCGCTCCAGGAGCAGGTTCACCGCGCACATCAGCACCTGGCCGAAGGCCGGGCCGAAGCATTGCTCGGTGAACAGGTCGAGCTCCGCCTCCTGGGCGAAGGTGACCTCGACGACGCCGCTGCGCGTGGAGCCGATGCCCTTGGCCAGCGCCAGCGCGATCTCCCGCGCCCGGCCCGAGCCGTCCTGGGCCACGCCGACGAAGCTGGGGAAGCCGCGGCCGTCCACGTACAGGTCGCGCACGCCGGCCCCGATCATGCGCGGCGCGACGAGCACCACGTCCACGCCCGGGGGCGGCGCGATGAAGTCGAAGGCGACGCTGTAGCCCGAGGCGAAGACGAGCACGGGCGGCGCCGCGCCCGCCCGCCCGGCCACGTGCGGGCCGATCTCCGCCTCGAACACGGCCGGCATGACCTCGTCCGGGATGAGCAGCATCACGATTTCGCCCTCGGCCGCCGCCTGGGCCACCGGGAGCACCGCGAAGCCGTCCTCGCGGGCGCGCGCCGCATACGCGTCCTCGCGGTTGCCCACGATCACGTCCAGCCCACTGTCGCGCAGGTTGAGCGCCTGGGCGCGCCCCTGGTTGCCGTAGCCGATCACGGCGATGCGCCGGCCCGCCAGCTCGCCAAGGTCTGCGTCCTCGTCGTGCAAGATCTCCATCTCGGGCATCTACTCCTCCGTGATGGCGATGTGCTCGATCACGTCGCCGACAGAGATAGACTGTACGACGTCCATCCCGTCGATGACGTGGCCGAAGGCCGTGTACCCGCCGTCGAGGAAGGGCGTCGCGGCCAGCGTGATGTAGAACTGGCTGCCGCTGGACGCGCGCTCGGGGTTCACCTGGTCCGCCCGGCGGGCCATGGCGATAGCGCCCTCGACGTGGGGCAACTGGATCTCGGCCGGCACGGTGTAGCCGGGGCCGCCCGCGCCGGTGCCCGCCGGATCGCCGCCCTGGATGACGAAGCCCGGCTCCACGCGGTGGAACGTCAGGCCGTCGTAGAAGCCCTCGCGGGCCAGGAAGACGAAGTTGTTGACCGTCATCGGCGCGGCGCTGGCGTCGAGCTGGACGACGATGTCGCCCTTGGCCGTCTTGATGGTCGCGACGTAGGACGTGCCGGGGTCAATCTGCATCTCCGGCGGCCCGCTGTACATGTCGCTGCGGTCGGCGGGGTTGGCGGGCATGGAACTCTCCGGCTCCCCGCCACACGCCAGTGTCACAAGGGGCAACGCCGCGAGCGCCGCGATGCCGCCAACCCAGATCCACACGTGCTTTCGTTGCTTGGTGTCTAACATGGGACTCCTTTTACTTGATTTATGTGTCCGTCGTATCTTTTCAATAGGCCGGGGTAGGGGCAGGTCTTGTACCTGCCCAAGAGGGCGACCACGAGGGTTCGCCCCTACATATTGAGATGATACCGTCCGTCGATCAAACGCAAACAGAAACCAGGTTTTTCGCTATCAGGTTGCTGATTCTCACACGTCTTGTGACGCTTACGATAGTTCCTCCGCAAAACACAGCAAAAGAACCTGGTTTCTTGCCTCATGCATCACCGCCCCTGCCACCAATCCTTGCCCGAGCGGGGGTCCATGAAGGCACCCGTGTCGCGGACGGCGACGCCGATCTCGTCGCCACGGGCGCGGCCAAACGCTTGCCCCGCGCGCAGGGCCGGCAGACGCCCCCGCCCGGCCTCGTTCCACGATTCGTACAGGGCCAGCAGCCGGGGCTCGACGCAGATGCCCTCCACGTGCAGCGCGTAGCCACGGACGACGTCGTCCTCGCGCGTGTACTTGAACGTGATGCGCTCGCGGCTGGCGTAGAGCACCAGCACCTCGTAGCCGTCGCCGATGTCGTAGCCCGAGGCGGGCACGTGAATCGTCTCGCCGGGGGTGACGGCCAGCCCGGCCAGCGTCACCTCCGGATCGGTGATCAACGGCCCCCGCGAGTTGCTGCCCCAGTACCAGTGATGGGCCTGGTAGACGGCGGCGAAGGCGGGAGTGCGCGCGTCGGCGAACAGGCCCGGCAACTGGGGCGCGAGCGGATCGTCCACAGGCGACTCGCGGTTCACCAGCCCCTTGTAGGCGTCGGTGAGCGCGTACCCCCGCAGGGCCAGGTTGAGATCCGCGTGCTCCTCAGCCGGGCGGGTGGTCGGGTCCCCGCTCACCGAGAGATCGCCGTAGCTCTCGCCCGGTATGGGCTGGCAGAGCGCGGAGTGCCCGATGACCGGCAGGTACACGCTGACGGTCACGACGCCCGATGGACGGATCGGCGCAGATGCCGCTTCCTCCTGGGACACGGATTCACGCGGATGCGCACGGATCGTATCGGGGGAGCCCACCGGGGCCGCAGGCGTCGCGGCAGCCGCGCGGGCCGGCCGCGCCAGCGGAACCCAGGCGGCCACCACCGCCCCCGCCGCGAGCAGGGCCAGGACGATCGCTGTTCGACGCCACGTGCCAGCGCTTCCCAAGAACGAGCCACTGGCGTGACTCAAGACCTGACAGGTTTTGGATGCTGGTTTCTGGCGTAGGTGTTGTTCCAAACGGTGATTCCTTTGCCCCAAAGGCTTCCTTGGAAACCTGTCAGGTCTAAATCTCCTTGTCTCCTTGTCTCCCTGTCCCCGTGTCTCCCTGCCCCTCCACCAACCAGCGCGCGAGCACCAGCCCCACCGCCAGGCAGGCAAAGGCCGTCACCCCGAACATAGGCCGGATGCCGAGTGCGTCGGCCAGGATACCGCTCAACCACGGGCCGCCGAACATGCCGATGGCGTACACGGCCTGGTGCAGGCCCATGGCCGTCGTGCGCTCTGTGTCAGCCACGTAGCGGATGCTGAGCCCCATCAGCACCGGGTAGCCCATGCCCTGGGAGAGCCCAATGCATACCTGCGCGGCGAAGAGCAGCGGCAACGACGGGGCCAGGGCCGCCCCCGCCAGCCCAAGCGCCAACAGTACGAAGCTGAGGATCACGATCCGCCGGGCGCCGATGCGATTCACGACGGCGGTGGCAGCCAGATTCCCCAATGTGAGCAGGCCGATATGCATACTCATGAGCATGCTCTGCGTGGCGTCCGTCCCGCCCAGTTGGCTGGCCAGGATGGGCACAAAGCTGAAGGTGGCGGCCCAGTTGGCGTACTGGTTGACCGCCGCCAGCACGGCGGGCAACAGGACGTCCCGCCGCGATGCCAGCCGTCCGATGCCCTCCAGCGATGGACGGCGTGCCGCGTGGCGACGCGCCTGAACGGGCAGCACGAGCAGCACCGCCAACAGCGCCGCGCCCGCCGCGAGGAAGAAGGCCAGCGTGTATCCACCCCACCCGTTGAGCGAGGCGGTGGCCGCCGAGGCGAGCATACGCCCGATGGAGCCGATGAACGTGAGGAGCGCGGTGGCGCGCACGGCCTGTTCGGGCGGGAACAGGCTGCTGAACAACGCGACCAGCGGCACCCAGGTGCCGGCCGCCAGCCCGGTGATGGCCCGGCCCACGATCAACCCGCTCACGCCCCCCGCCGTGCCGATGACCAGCGCGCCCAGCCCGGCCAGGACGAAGCCGGCGACGATGAAGGGCTTACGCCGCCCCAGCCAATCGGCGGCGATGCCCAGCGGCAGCCGGATCAGCGCCTGCCACAGGCCGTACTGGGCCAGCACGACGCCCACCAGGGCCAGGTTGTCCGTCTTGCTCTCGGCGTACGTCGGCAGCGTGGGCATGTACAGGTAGAGCGCAACCCAATACAGGAACACCACGCCGGCCACTAGCGCGAGCGTCAGGCGGCGCGCGCCGGTGGTGGCGGCAGGCACAGAGACGCCGCGCGCAGTTGTCGGTTTGTCCACGTCTCTCAACCGGCCCGCGCTCACATGTCAACCATGGCTTTGACGACGCCGTCCGCCAGCGCGGCCACGAGATCAAAGCCCTCCGCCGCCCGCTCCAGCGGGAACCGGTGGGTGATCAGCTTGCGCACGTCCAGCACCCCGCGATCGAGCAGCGCGATGGAGCGCTGGCACACGTCCTTCATGCGGCGGGAGACGAGAATGGTGAGCCCCTTGCGGCGGGCTTTACTCGCGCAGAACGACGTGACGTCCTCGCGCGGGATGCCGACCAGCACGACGCGCCCGGCGTAGCGGGCCATCAGGATGGCCTGCCCGACCGCATCCCCACCCCACGCCGCCTCGATCGCCACGTCCACGCCGCGCCCGCCCGTCTGCGCCATGAGCCACTCGACGGGATCCTCGACGCCCGGGTCGCAGACGGCGGTCGCGCCCAGGTCCTCCGCCAGCGCCCGGCGCTCGCGGATCGGCTCGGTGAGGTAGGCCGCGCCCGCGCCGGAGGCCAACGCCACCTCGAGCACCAACAGGCCGATGGGCCCGCCTCCCAACACGGCGACGGTCTGGCCGGGGCTCAGACTGGCCAGCGTCATCGCGTGCACGGCCACGCCCAGCGGCTCCAGCATCGCGCCGTCGGCGAAGTCCAACCCGTCCGGCAGCGGGGTGCAGAGATGGGCCGGGTGCACGTACCACTCGGACAGAGCGCCGGGGATGGGTGGCGTGGCCGGGAAGCGCACGTTGGGGCAACAGTTGGGGTTGCCCTCCAGGCACACCTCGCACTTGCCGCATGGGATGGCGGGGTCAACGGCCACGCGCGTGCCCACCGGCAGGCCCTCCACCCCCGGCCCCAGCGCCTCGATCTGCCCGGAGAACTCGTGACCGAGGATGAAGGGGAACTCAGGATAGCTGTCGCCAATGTGCCCGTCCACGTAGTAGTGTACGTCGGAGCCGCATATACCCAGGGCGCGGATGCGCATCAGCACCTCGCCCGGCCCTGGCTCCGGCACGGGGATCTCGTGCAAGCGCATGTCGCGGGGAGCGTGGAGAAACATCGCTTTCATAGTCATCGTGAGTGACACCTCCTGTTGAATTCTGTCCGCAAAGAACAAGTATACCACAATCACTCACCCGCACCAGAAAAACAAGGTGACCGGCACTTGAAGAAAGTGCCGGTCACCTCAGAAGAAAGAGAAACCAGGTTTTTCGGAAAAAACCTGGTTTCTAGCGCTTGCTACATACGGGCTGCCTTGCGCATCTTGCCCAACGTGAAGAGCATCGCGCCCAGCGTGGTGAACAGGGCCAACGCGATCTTGGTGACGTCTACCACCGGTTGGATCTCCACGCCGTCTGGGCCGATGCTGATCACGGCGACGGGCCGGCCACCAGACACACCACCCCCGCCGCCAGCATAGCCACTCCCGCTGCCCTGGACCGCGGCTTGCTCCTCGTCAACCGCCTCGCCTGGCTCGTCTTCACCGGCCGACCCGGCACCGAAGCCGTAGGCAAGACCCATCCCCACGCTCACCTCAGAGGCCGTGATGATCGTGCGCTCCTCGGCAGAAATCGGCTCACCGTACACCGCGTCCGGCTGAGCCGCCGCGAACAGCTTTTCCACCATCTCCATGGCCTGCTCCTCGCTCTGCACGGCCGAGAAGGCGATCCCATCAAACGTTTCACCCATTGCGCTTCCTCCCCTGTGAAGCCAATCGCACGAGTGCAATGCTGAACAACCCCACGCTGAGCCCAAACAACGCCAACTGGACCACGCGGGTGACGTCCACAATCGGAATGCGCTCGCTGCGCCCATTCCGCTCCACGAGCACGGCAACCGGGCGGTTCCAGACCAGGCCACCGTGGGGCCAGCGAAGCGTGAGCGCCCGCGACTGCGGGGTCACACGCACGTCGCCCCGGGTAACCTCGTCGCCCGGCAGCGTCTGCCAGTGAACCACGTCCCTGGATATTGGCATATTCTTCCTCCTACGCTTGCTCGTGACCCGGCACGCAGGGGCTCGGCGTGGCCGCTAGAAAAGCCCGCGCACGATCAGCAGCAGCCCCAGGATCGCCAACGGGACGCCGACGATCGCGCCCACCACCGTCAGGCTGACCACAATGCCGACGATCACCAGCACCAGTCCCAGGATCACGCCCACAACCCGCCCTGTCAGCTCCAGGATGAAGCTCAGGAGCCGCCACAGGGCATAGAAGGGCCACAGGAACCAGGGCACGTGCCCTCGCTCCTTTCCTTTTTCTCTCTCGCTCGTCTCACCCCTCGTCACGTTCTCGCTCCTCTCCCACAAACACCTTGGACCGCGGCCATCCTGGCCGCATGACTGGACCGGAGCCATCCTAGCCGCATAATTGGACCACGGCCATCCTGGCCACACGACCGGACCGCGGCCATCCTGGCCGCATGACTGGACCACAGCCATCCTGGCCACACGACCGGACCGCGGCCATCTTGGCCGCATGATTGGACCGGAGCCATCCTGGCCACACGACCGGACCGCGGCCATCCTGGCCGCATGACTGGACCACAGCCATCCTGACCGCACGACCGGACCGCGGCCATCCTGGCCGCCTCCATCAGTCGGCGTCGATCTCCACCACCGCCGTCATGCCCCAGCGGAGCTCGGGCACCACCTCGTCCAACGCGACGAACACGGGATAGGTCACGTCGCCCCGGTAGTCCACGTCTCGCAGCCCGATGCGCACGACGTGGCCGTCCAGCGGTTGGTCGGGCAGCGCATCCACCGAGACCACGACCGATTGCCCCGGCGCGACGCGCACCACGTCCAGTTCCGTCAGGTCGATGGTGCGGGCCTCGAGCTGATTGAGCGCCGCCAGCACCACCAGCGGCTCGCCCGTGCCGACCGCGTTGCCGACCTCCGTGTGGACCTGCGTCACCGTGCCGGCGAAGGGGGCAAAGATGACAGTGCGCCCCAGCGCGATCTCCGCCTCGGCCAGCGCGGCCTCGGCCTGCGCCACGGCTGCCTCCGCCGCAGCGATCTCCCACGGCGCGCTCCCTACCTTCGCCAGGTCGAGCTGGGCCTCGCTGACGGCCTGCTGTGCCAGCGCCGCCCCCACTCCGGACCCGGCTTCCCGGGCCCGCTCGTCGGCGATGGCCTGCTGCACGTCCAGCTTGATCTGCGCCGCGGCCACGGCCTCCCTGGCAGCGTGGAGTTGGTAGTCGGCGACCACCTTGTCCTCGTCCTCCTTGGCGGACTCGTGGATATCCCGATGCTCCTCCCGGGTCTGGAGCCACTGCGCCTCAGCGGCCGCCAGTTCGGCCTCCGCGGCGGCGATGTCGGCATCGATCGCCCCGCCGGTGACCTGGTCCCGCTGGGCCACGGCCCGGGAGACCGCCGCCTGCGCGGCCTCCACGTCGGCCTTGGCCGCGGCGACATCCTCCGCGCGCGGCAGCACCCGCAACAGGGCAAGCTGCGCCTGGGCCGACGCCAGCGCTTGCTCCGCCCGCTGCACCGCCAGCACCGCATCCGTGGGATCGAGCCGCACCAGCGGGTCACCCGCCCCAACCTGGTCCCCCGGCTCGACCAGCACCTGCTCGACCGTCCCGCCGACCTCGAAGCGCAGCTCGGTCCACCGCGCCGGCTCGATGTTCGCCTCGGCGATCACCCGGCCCAGGGCCGGTTGGAAGGACACGTCCGCCACATCACTGGCCTCGGCCGGTTCCGCCGGCTCGGCCGACTCAGACTCCGGCGACTGTCCAATACCACAGCCCACCAGCAACAACATCCCCAAGAACAGCACGCCCAACCACTTCCGGATCGGCACAATTCGCTTCATCGTTCTCACCCCCGGCCCGGATTCTCCCGTTGTTCGAAGCCCCCGCGCCATGTCACTCCACCTCGATCTCGACCAAGGCCGTCATGCCCCAGCGGACCTCGGGCACGACTTTGTCCAGTTCGACGACGATGGGGTACGTCACATCGCCCCGGTAGTCCACGGACTGGCGGTCAATGCGCGTCACGTGCCCCTGCAGTGGCATATCTGGCAGCGCGTCCAGCGTGACGAGTACCGGCTGTCCCACAGCCACATCCACCACGTCCAGCTCCGTCAGGTCCTTCGTCTGCGCCCGCAGTTGATCCAGCGTGGCCAGCACGATGAGCACCTCCCCCGGCGCGGCCGTGTCACCGGCCTTCACGTTGAGCTCGGCCACGGTGCCGTCGAGGGGCGCGCGGACCTCGGTGCGCTCGAGGGTGGCCTGCGCTGCGGCGAGGGCGATCTCAGCCTCATCCACGTTGGCCTCGGCCGAGGCGATGCGCTCCTCCGGGTTGCCCGCCTTCTGCAGTTCGAGCTGGGCCTCCAGCGCATCCTGCTGCGCCACAGCCGCCGACACGCCGGCCCTGGCGTCCCGCAGCCCCGCCTCGGCCTGGTTCTGGGCCGCCTTCAGCCGCGACTGCGCCGCGCCCATGCGGCCTTCGGCGGCCTCCAGCGCGTAGCGGACCTGCTCCTCAGGCCGGCCCAAGGCGGGGCAGATCGTATGCTCGCTGCCGTCTGGGAGCGTGAAGTCGAAGCACTCCATGGTCTGCTCGTGCAAGCGGTCCAGTTGCCGCTGCTCGGCCATGGCCGCCGCCAGTTCCGCCTGCGCCGCCGCGATCTGCGAATCCGATTCCCCGGCGGCCAGCCGATCCCGCGCGGCCGCGGCCTGGGCAAGCGCAGCCTCTGCAGCCTCCAGGCGTGCCTCGGTGACGGCGACCTCCTCGGGACGCGGCCAGCCCTTCACCTCGGCCAGGCGGGCCTGCGCCGCGGCCAGCCCGGCCTCAGCCCGTTGCACCGCCAGCTTCGCATCCGTCGTGTCCATGCGCAGCAGCACGTCCCCCTCGGCGACCGCGTCGCCCTCCTCGACCAGCACCTCGACAACCAGCCCGCCGGCGCCGGACGGCGGGCGCAGCTCGCTCCAACGCGCCGGCACGATAGACGCCTCGGCGATCACCTTGCCCGCCTCCTGGGCAATCACCGGCAGCACCTCACCCGATTCCTCTGCCGTCGGTGCCGCCTGGCTGCATCCCGCGACCAGCAACAGCCCCACAAGCAAGATCCCCCATTTCCTCATGATTTGCCCTCCCTCCCTGCAATCACGCGCTTTCACTCCGTGATGCGATCCACGTGACCCAGGCCGCTCACGTCCTGCTCCACGGTGGGATTGCCCACGTAGCGCACCGACCCACCACCGCTGATGTCCACACTCAGGCTGTCGCGCACCCGCACCGTCGCAGACCCCAGGCCGCTCAAGCGCACGCACGTATCGGCGCTGTCCAGGCCCCTGGCCCGATGGTTCCCGCCGCCGGTGATGACGATCTCCTGCCGCACGACCTCTCCCGCTCTGACGTGCAGGTCTCCCAGGCCGCTGATCTCTACCTCAAGCGCGTCGGCGTTCAGCTCCGCCACGTCCACGCCTCCGCCGCCACCGATGTCCACCGCGAGCGTGCCGACGTTCACCTCCCCGGCGTTCACGTCCCCGCCACCGCCGATACGCACGTGCAGGGCCTCGGCGCTCACGTCCTCCATGTCCACGTCGCCAGCACCGCTGATCTCGACGGAGAGGCGCGTGGTCTCCAGGTCCGCTATGTCCACGTTCCCCAGGCCCGAGATGAGCACGTCCTCCAGATCCTTCACGGTGAGGAAGAAGTAGATGCCCTTGGTAGGAAGCAGGTTGACGTTCGGCCGAGAGGCGATCCTCAGCTCCCCATCGCGCACCTCGGTCTCAATGTACTTCAGCAGATTGTCCTCGGCCTCGATGCGCAAGGATTCCGTCTCGCCCACCGCGATGGACAGATTGCCGAGCGATGCCAGCTCGACGCCGGTGAAGTCGCTCACCTGGCGCGTTTCCTCAACCAGGTCGCCGGATCCGCGCACCGTCCTGACCACGAGACAGCCCGAGACGCTTAATGCCACGAGTCCGGCCAACAACACGGTCAACGCCCGCCGTACCATGTAAGACCTCCTCAAACCCACTCAGGTTTCATGTGCAGATGTGATATACAGGTGACCCTCCTATGTACTACGCATGAAACGCCGATAGGTTGTGCGGGTCTGCGAAAGCATCATGCGGCCAAGATGGCCGCGGTCCGAGCATGCGGCCAGGATGGCCGCGGTCCGAGCATGCGGCCAGGATGGCCACGGTCCGAGCATGCGGCCAGGATGGCCGCGATCCAGATGTGCGGCCAAGATGGCCGCGGTCCGAGCATGCGGCCAAGATGGCCGCGGTCCGAGCGTGCGGGCAGGATGGCCGCGGTCCGAGCGTGCGGCCAGGATGGCCGCGGTCCGGCTCATCCTCATATTAGCACGTTTTTGCTACGTGCTCAAGTGGCGGACAGAGGCGGTGAGGCTACAGGGAGAAAGCCCCGGCCGCCTGGCCGGGGCTTGGCACACATGTGTTCAACTCGCCAATAGGTGACTGGAGAGCTCAGGGTTGTGGCGGGGGTCCGTATCCGGGCGGGATCGTCTCCCCGTCGGGGAGGTCGCGCAGGTAGCCGCAGCTCACGAAACGCACGTCTTCCCACACGTGCCCCTCCGCGTCGAAGGTCTCGATGTCGCGAATCCACCGCTTCTCCCCACCCTCCATGCGGTAGATGTGCGGGCTGGTACGACACTTGAGCAGGACGTGCAGCGGCGGCCCGATCTCGTAGCGGTCGAGGAAGCCGTCCTCCACGATGTGCACGTCGCCCCACGTGTAGTCGAAATGCTCAAACGCATCCAGGCTGCTGATCCATCGGAAGCGGCCATCCTGGTAGACGTAGATCTTCTCGTCGTCCTGTTCCTTCACCACCAGCCCGTCTCGGATGACCAGCGCGGCGCTGTCGGGCATGGCGGTGGCTAGCGTGGTGCCGTGCCGATTGAAGGGGATGTTGATCAACACGAGCGCGAGAAGCAGCCCCAGCGCCAAGCGCCCCATCACCTTCGTAAAGGCGCCATTCTGATGGCGCCCCATCAGGCGGCTCGCGTGAGAGGGGGCCGGTGGGAGAGAGGGCCTTTCTAGCTCCGGCTCCGCTTCTTCCGGCGCCGCAGCCTCCCCAACCGGCTCCTCTGGCATGCCCGGCGGTGCCGCCGCGCTCGGGGCCAGGACATCTGCGTCGGCCGGCGGTGCGGGGGCAGGTGGGCGCGGCGCGCGCGCGTGCATCCGCTCCTCGATCTCCTCCACCAGGAGGTTGAGGATCTGATCCAAGCGGGATGTCTGTCGGTCGTTCATCTCGTCCATCGTCCCCCTACCTCACCGTGAAGAAACCCAGTATCTCGCCGATGCTGGCGAAGATATTGGCGTAGAAGTTGCCACCCAGTTGGCGGAACAGCTCGAACTCCATGCTCGGCGCGCCGATGAACGGGCGCAGCGTCCACGCCATCTGGCTGCCGACGAAGGCGTAGATCAGGATCCACAGCCGCACCACGTTGCGCCGCGCCTTAGTGCCTTCGTCGCCGGACGAAGACACGACGCGCATCCCCTGGCTCAGAAACCGCACCCCCACGCCCCCCGCAACCGTGAACACGCCGACGTTGAGCAGCTTGAAGAACTGATAGTGGCTGGTCGTGAGGAGAAAGAAGAGCACGATGGGGGCAAAACTAAGCAACAGCACCGACGTCACGGTGATCACCGTCAGGATGAGCGCGAAGTTCTGCGTCAGGCTCTGGTTCGAGCCGAAGATCAGGTTGAAGAAGTAGAGCGTCGGCGAGCAGACGACCAGCGTGGCCAGGAACAGTATGGGGAGCTTGGCAGCGGAACTGAGCGTCTGCCACAAGCTGTGCGTCGACCCCATCACCGCGCCGTATAGGGCGAAGAAGGCAACGCTGGAAACCAGCATGGCGCGCATCTTGGGACCCAATTCCACCGCCTCGCGGATCTCGGCGAAAAACAGCCGCCGGTTCCGCAGTATCGTCTCGATAATGGCAAGGTTTTTCACCCGCGTACCTCCTGTGCGCTCGTGTCAGACCTGTACTACGATTGGGCCTGCTCCAGGCCCAGGAGCAGGCTCATGCCCCGGCGGAGGGCCTTCCACTGCTCCATCTCCACTTCCAACTGGCGGAGTCCTTTCTCGGTGGCGGTGTACACCCTCCGCCGCCGGGTGCCCGGCTCGCCCAGCCAGCGGCTCTCCAGCAGGCCATCCCGCTCCATGCGGTGGAGCCGGGGGTAAATCAGCCCTTCCTTGAAGGAGAAATAGCCCTGGCTGCGAGCCTCAAGCCGCCGCATGATCTCGTAGCCGTGCAGCGGCTCTTCCTCGTCCACCAATAGCTTCAGGATCGCCACGGTGGTCGTGCCCTTGCGCATCTGGTCAATCTCGCCTGTCACCACACTTATCCTTTATATTCATACCCATAATTTTCTTACGTATTGTACCACGAGAGTGCAGAAATGTCAAGAAAAAGACGCCTGAGCCCGCGATCGCGATCACTTGATCTACTTCCCGGTTCGTGGTAGGATGGAAACAGGATGGAAAGACGTTTCGAGGAAGTCGAACACACGGCCGACATCGCGATTCGCGTGTGGGGCGACAATTTGGCTGAGCTGTTCGCCAACGCCGCGTATGGCATGGCCTGCCAGATGGCCGATCCCGGCACGGTGGCTCGTACGACCGAGCGGCTGATCGAGCTGGAGGCATACGACGCCGAGACGTTGCTCGTGACGTGGCTGGGGGAGTTGCTCTACCTGAGCGAGCGGGACGGCTGCGTCTTCGTGGATTTCGACGTACACCAGGTTACACCGACCTACCTGCGCGCCACTGCCCGAGGTGGACCGGCCCACGAATGGCGGCGACACGTCAAGGCTGCCACGTTCAGCGGCTTGGAGATCGTGCACACCGGTGCGGATGCGGATGAAGCGCCATCGGAATGGCCGATTCCGGCGGATAGACTACATCCGTACGAGGCGACGATCGTGTTCGACGTGTAGCAGTGTGAGGTGACCGGCACTTGGAGAACTTCGTCCCAATGTGTCTTCGCAGCGGTGGAACATTGACCATCATCAAAACTGCGTTCAAGTGCCGGTCACCTGAACGGTTGCGTATCAGGCACACGCTGTCGGGTTGAGGAGGTGGGACATGGTGCAGAAGAGGGATTTCACGCAGGTTGACGCATACATCTGGGAACTGCCCCGGGAGTACCGGGACGACATGCGCGTCCCGGCGCGGCTGTTCGGCGACGAGGAACTCTTGGCCGCAGCCTTCCGCGACCGCACGGTGGAGCAATTGACCAACGCGGCGACCCTGCCGGGCATCGTGAAGTACGCGCTGGCAATGCCGGACTTTCACCAGGGCTATGGCTTCCCCATCGGCGGCGTGGCGGCAATGCGGGCCGACGGCGGCGTAATCTCGCCCGGAGGCGTGGGCTACGACATCAACTGCGGCGTGCGGCTCCTGGGCACACACCTGGAGCGCGAGGAGATCGCGCCGTACCTGCGCGATCTCACAACGGCGCTCTTCCGCGCCTGTCCGGGCGGCGTGGGCGGGAAGGGGCGCGTCCACGTCTCTGAACGAGAACTGGACGAATTGACGGTCCAGGGCTCCAGGTGGGCGCTGAGCCGGGGCCTCGCACGGCAGGAGGACCTGGCGCACACGGAGGAGCAAGGGTGTCTCGCCGGGGCCGATCCCGGCCAACTGAGCGCCCGGGCCAAGGAGCGGGGCCGCCCCCAGGTCGGCTCGCGGGGCGCGGGCAACCACTTCCTGGAGATCGACGCGGTGGTGGAGATCTACGACGCGGAGGTGGCGGACGCGTTCGGCCTGTGGGAGGGCCAGGTGGCGGTACAGATCCACTGCGGCTCGCGGGGCTTCGGCCACCAGGTCTGCGACGACTTCGTGCGCCGGCTGCAGCCGGCGGTGCAGAAGTACGGGATCCAGATACCGGACCGGGAATTGGTCTGCGCGCCGCTGGACTCCCCCGAGGGGCGGGCGTACTTCGGCGCGATGGCCTGCGCGGTCAACTACGCCTTCGTCAACCGGCAGGTGTTGGTCGCGGGCGTGCGCGAGGCCTTCGAGCAGGTACTGGCCGGCAAGGTCCACGATTTCGACCTGTTCCAGGTGTACGACGTGGCGCACAACATCGCCAAGTTCGAGGAACACGACGTAGACGGGCGACGGATGAGGCTATGCGTACATCGCAAGGGTGCCACACGCGCCTTCGGGCCGGGTTACGAGGGGCTGTCCGCCGACTACCGCAAGGTCGGACAGCCTGTGTTGGTGCCCGGCTCGATGGGCACGGCATCCTACGTCCTGGTCGGCACGCGCAAGGCGATGGCGCTGACGTTCGGCTCCACCTGCCACGGCGCGGGGCGGGTGATGAGCCGCAGCAAGGCGCGCAAGAGCTTTCCTGCCGGCCAATTGAGGCACGAACTGAAACAGGCGGGCATCATCGTCCAGGCTGGCAGCAACCGAGTCCTCATGGAAGAGGCACCGGCGGCCTACAAGGACGTCAGCCGCGTGGTCGAGGTGGTACACGGTGCGGGCCTCGCCCGCAAGGTGGCCCGCCTCCAGCCCCTGGCCGTGATAAAAGGATAGCGGTGGAAAGCCCAAATCCCAAAGAACGCACGCTGCTCCTCCTCGTCGCCGCTTTCGTCGTCCTGGGCGCTGCGACGCTGCTGATCAGCCGCTGGCTGGGGGGGACAGCCAACACGGGATATGCGATCCGCCTGTCGTTGGCCACCTCCGCGTGCCTGGTCTCGTTCGCCGCCGCCCACCTCATCCTGAACCGTACCCTTCCCCACCGCGATCCCTTCCTGCTGCCCACAGCGGCGCTGCTCACCGGTTGGGGGCTCCTGTTCATCGGGCGGCTGGCGACCAATTTCCTGCTGCGCCAGGCCGTCTGGCTGCTTGTGTCTACGGCCGTGTTCCTGTTCGTCGTCCGCGTCGGCGACAGCCTACGCTGGCTGCGACGGTTCCGCTACACCTGGCTCCTCGGTGGACTGGCGCTGCTGGCAGCCACGCTCGTCTTCGGCGTCAACCCGTCGGGCTACGGCCAGCGCTTGTGGCTGGGGATGTGGGGCATCTACTTCCAGCCGTCGGAACTGCTCAAGCTCCTGATGATCATCTTCCTGGCATCCTACCTGGCCGAGAAGCGGCCGCTGCTCGTCTCAGAGGGGAGGCGCGTCGGGCGCTGGCGGCTGCCGCCGCTGGCCTACGTCGGCCCGCTCCTGGCGATGTTTGGGCTGGCAGCCGTGCTCCTGGCCTGGCAGCAGGACCTGGGCGCGGCCATGCTGTTCTTCTTCACCTTCCTGGCCATGCTGTACCTGACCACCGGGCAATGGGAGTACGTGGCCGCAGGGCTGGCGCTGTTCGTCGTGGTCGGGCTGGCCGGCTACCGGCTCTCGGCCCGGGTCGCGCTGCGGATTGACGGCTGGCTGAACCCCTGGCCGGAGGCGGCCGACCGGACCTTCCAGATCGTGCAGAGCCTGCTGGCGTTCGGGGCCGGGGGCGTCTTCGGGCAGGGGCTGGACCAGGGCAGTCCGACCTACATCCCCGCCGTGCACACCGACTTCGTCTTCGCCGCGGTGGGGGAGGAATTCGGCCTGGCGGGGACTCTGGCCGTCATCGGGCTGTACGGGGTGCTGCTATGGCGCGGCTTCCGCATCGCGGCCAGCCGGCTGGGCAGCGGCAACGAGTCCCGCGCCCCGCGTCCGTTCGAGGGCTTCCTGGCGGCAGGACTGACGGCCGGGCTGGTCATCCAGGCGTGGGTCATCATGGCGGGCAACGCCAAGCTGGCGCCCATCGCCGGCGTCACACTGCCGTTCATGTCCTATGGCGGGAGTTCGTTGCTGATCAGCTTCATCGCTCTCGGACTCCTGCTGCGCATATCCAGCCCATCGGACGACGCCCGCAGTCCAGCGCCCGAGGTCGCCAACCTGTCTGCGCATCCCCATGCGCGTACGCCGCTCGTCCATCTGGCCGGCGCTCTATCCCTGGCGCTGGCGCTCCTGGCGGCGACGTGCGGCTACTGGGCCGTCGTGCGGGCCGAACCCCTGCGCGCCCGCGCCGACAACCCCCGTCGCGTGCTCTACGAACAGCGCATCGTGCGGGGGCGCGTTCTGGATCGGGAGGGAACGGTGCTGGCGAGGTCAGAAGCCAGCGACAACGGCAGCAGCATCACGCGCCGCTATCCTGTGCCGGAGGCCGCGCCCGCGGTGGGCTACACCAGTCTCCGCTATGGCACTGGGGGAATCGAGGCAGCTTTCGACCGACAATTGCGAGGCGAAGCAGGCGTTGGCGCGTTCCAGACCGCTTGGAGCAAGTTGCTGCACCGTCCACCCCAGGGCACCGACGTCCGGTTGACGCTGGACGCGGCGCTACAGACGCAGGCCCAGGAGGCCCTGGCAGACGGGGCCGGCACCGCCGTGCTGCTAGATGCGGACACGGGCGACGTCCTGGCGCTGGCCTCCAGCCCTACCTTCAACCCCGAGCAGTTGGACGAGGACTGGGAACGCCTTAGCGAGGATCCATCCGCCCCGCTGGTCAACCGCGCCACGCAGGGGCTCTACCAGCCGGGGGCCGCTCTTCAGACCATCATCGTGGCCGAGGCGCTGCGCGTGGGATGTGGCCGTCTCGCCGACCCGGTCCCCAACGCGACGGCGAGCGTGCAGATCAACGGCACGCCGGTAGGTTGCAGTGCCACACTCCCCGAAACCAGGACACTGGCGGACGCCTACGCCGCTGCTTGTCCGGTGCCCATCGAACACCTGGGCGAGTGCCTCGGAGCAGAGGGGATAGCGCAGGCCATTGCAGGCTGGGGCCTCACCACCCCACCCCGTCTGGAGATCCCGACTGAGGCCGCCGATTGGACGGCGGAGCCAATGTCAACGAGCGCCAGCCTGCGAGCCGAGGCCGTCGGCCAGGGCAGCCTGACGGTATCCCCGCTGCAGATGGCGCTGATCGCCGGCACGCTGGCTAACGAAGGACGGATGCCCGCCCCTCGCCTGGTGCAGGGCGTCCAGGATGCAGCGGGGGAGTGGCAAGAGCAGCCGCCCCTTGGAGAGCCGCATACCGTCGTCGCGGCCAGCGTCGCCGGGGAACTGCTCTCGGCGTGGCAGCACTCCGGCGACACGGTCGCCGCATACTGGGGTATAGCCATCGCCGGGAAGGGACAGCCGCCGCACACGTGGTTCCTCGGAGTGGCCCCGGCGGACGCTCCCCGCTACGCCGTGGCCGTTCTTCTAGAACACCCTGCAGACCGCCGCCGCGCGGGGGAGATCGGGAAAGCGCTTCTCGATGCCGCGACCCGCGCCAGATCTGGCGACGCGGCCAGAATGCGTCCGGCGGACGAAGCGCCATAACCCTTACCAAGGCGCCATTCCGATGGCGCACCATAGGCCCTACAAAGGCGCCATTCCGATGGCGCACCATCATCCCTACAAAGGCGCCATTCCGATGGCGCACCATAGGCCCTACAAAGGCGCCATTCCGA
>Ga0180432_10004985_pt1 | contig 17922 bp, 19 predicted proteins | sample SS_ome_10_FD_132414 | JGI IMG/M metagenome (GOLD analysis project Ga0180432, IMG submission 132414) | Hypersaline lake sediment archaeal communities from the Salton Sea, California, USA - SS_1_MS_2 metaG | ecosystem: Environmental > Aquatic > Non-marine Saline and Alkaline > Hypersaline >...
ACAGTATGAGCCTATCTTATGATCTGATCGCGCGTAAGAATATCAAGTAGTACTCCTCGAAAAAGACAAAGAAAAGAGCCTCTCTCCTAAAGAATTTGATCCTGATTCTTTTTTACATAATAACAAAGCCTTTAGCCTTTGAGGTACTGGAGTAAATGGTATGGAGATATCGCGCAGAGATTTTATAAGAAGCTCTCTCATTTTAGGGGGATCATTTCTTTTATCTCCCGCCTCCCTTAACGCTGACGAAAAAAAAATGAGATGGCACCCAGCCTATGAAAGACTGGAAAATGAGGGTAAATTGGCTCAAAGAATCGAGGAGGCTTACGCTATCTTTGAGGATTGTCAGCTTTGCCCTCGAAGTTGTGGAGTGAATCGTAAGAAAGGAGAGAGAGGGTTTTGCCGCGGTCCATACAGACCTGTGATTTACAGCGCTCAACCCCATTTTGGCGAAGAGGTGGCATTGGTGGGCAACAATGGATCTGGCACCATTTTCTTCTCCAATTGTAATCTCCGTTGTATCTTTTGCCAGAATTGGCCTATCTCTCATGAGGGAAAAGGTAAGGAAGTAAAAGATGAAGATCTCGCCAACATGATGATCCGCCTTCAGAAAATTGGCTGTCATAACATCAACCTCGTTACTCCTACGCATGTTATGCCCAACATCATTAATGCAACCCGAATTGCTCTGAAGAAAGGACTGCGTCTTCCTTTAGTTTACAATACAAGCGGGTATGAGCGATTAGAGATACTGAAGATTTTAGACGGTGTTGTTGATATTTATATGCCAGATATGAAATACATGGATGCTGATCATGCTGAGAAATATTCATCAGGGGCTTCAGATTACCCTGAAGTGACCAAAAAAGCGATTATCGAAATGAACAGACAGGTTGGCGAGCTCAAGGTTGATGAGCGAGGAATTGCTACTCGGGGTCTGATCATTCGGCACTTAGTGATGCCTAACAGGGTGGCAGGGACAGAAAAATTACTCAGATGGGTGTCCGAGGCCCTCCCCAGATCCACCTATATAAATATCATGGCTCAATACCACGTGGATTATAAGGCCTTTGAATACCCGAAGATAGCCCGTGGAATCACTGTAGAGGAATTTTTGGAAGCGATGGAGTGGGCTGAAGATTTTGGCTTAACCAACCTTGATCCTAAATCTGTGGCACTCAGAAGATTTTATTCATTCTTTAAACGCTGATAAGGATGAATCCCTTAACTGCCTCACCTGCCTTTATATAATGTGGCCTTGTCGTTTCAACTGAAATATTTATTAAGCTTCTTCAATCAAGTCCAAATGCCTGGAATGGGCCTTCCACAATATGAACACTTTCCATCTTTTATATGGATCTGTTCGATCATGTATCCAGTTCGTTGAATTATAATGTTCTTGCATGTGGGGCAGAAGGTGTTCCAGCCCTCGTGACCAGGTACCTTTCCAACATAGACATATTCAAGACCAGAAGAGAAAGCCAGCGCCCGTGCTTTCTCAAGCGTAGAAATTGGCGTTGACGGAAGTTTTTTGAGCTTGTGCAAGGGGTAGAATCGAGAGAAATGTATGGGAGTATCCGCACTCAATTCTCTTTTTACCCAAAGGCACATTTCACGCAGAGTTGACATATCATCATTCTTTGTAGGAATGATAAGATTCGTGATCTCTACGTGGATTCTTTCCTGCTTTAGCGTCTTTAAGGTGTCGAGCACCGGAGTCAGTTCCCCGCTAGATAGCTCATGGTAAAAGTTTTCAGTAAAGCCTTTCAGATCGATTTGAGCCGCGTCTAACACCGTGCATAGATTCTTAAGTGGAGGCGGATTTATAAAACCGTTTGAATGAATGACATTCAGAAGGCCAGCCTTTTTTGCGAAGGAGGCAACGTCTACCATATATTCATAAAAGATAGTAGGCTCTGCATACGTGTAAGCAATAGACTGTGCTCCCATCTCTTTTGCCTTTTGTACCACGTTTGCAGGTGGAATTTCGTAGCTATATAAGTCCTCTGGGGAGGCTTGAGAGATTTCCCAATTCTCGCAAAACTTACATTGAAAATTGCATCCTGCTGTTGAGAGAGTCAGAGAAGCAGTTCCGGGGAGGACATGAAAAAAAGATTCCTTTTCAATAGGGTCTAAATGAATAACGCAAGGATTTCCGTAGACCAGGCTATATAATTTTCCCCCTAGGTTCTCCCGAACTCTGCAAAAACCTCTTTTTCCATCGGCAATACGGCAGTATTTGGGGCACAGTTCACACTTAATTTCTCCTCCATTCAGAGAAGTGTAATATGGGGAAAGCTTTGTCTTGATAAGTCCTTTTTGGGCCATTTGTGCCCGTGAGGTATCTAGAAAGCCGAAGAGCTGAGTAGCGCAAAGAGCGCAGAGACTTTTTCCGCAGAATTTTAAAAACTCGCGCTTCGTAAGGTATGACTCAGGAAAGTCACCATTCCTGTTGAGTGTTTTATATACTAAGGGTGAATCATCTGGAGAGGATTTACACATGATGCTTACTTATTGATAGCCTTTATATTAAATTAATATCGAAATAGATGATAAAAGTCAAAAGTAATGGATGGTATCAGTTTTACTAATTCTTACTTTTTCTTAATGCAAGAAAGTGTTATATGAAATGCTTACAAAAGTTGATAATTTTTTATCACACTTCTCTTAGATGAGATCTGGAATAGAACATGCAGGTGTTTTTTTGGTATGTCCTTAACAAAACATTTTGTCTGTATTGTTACCAATCTCTTGGTGAAAATTTTTCTAATGTAATAAATTATGGCTAAAGAAATTTACGCAGGCATTGATATTGGATCCTTATCTTCGGAGGCCCTTCTCCTCGAAGAAGATGGTGTTTTGTCCTACTCCATTATAAATACTGGCGCTCATCCACAAAGGGCTGCCAAGAGGTGTATGGAAGAGGCTTTAACCAGGGCAGGTTTAGATGAGGAGTCCGTTTCTGTAGTTGTTTCTACAGGATATGGGCGGATTAGGGTACCCTTTGCAACCAAACAGGTGACTGAGATAACATGCCATGCCAAGGGTGCATATTTTTTATTTCCAGGGACAAGAACTGTTATCGATATTGGTGGTCAGGATAGTAAGGTTATTGCCCTTAATGAGAAGGGAGGAATTGCTGATTTTATAATGAACGATAAATGTGCGGCAGGTACTGGTAGGTTTTTAGAGGTAATGGCCACTGCCTTAGAGACCGACTTGCTGGATATGGGAACAAGGTCTTTGGAGGCCAAAAAAGGTGTATCCATCAGCAGTACGTGCACTGTATTTGCTGAGTCAGAGGTCATTTCCTTGATTGCAGAAGGGTACATGAAGGGAGAGATTATTCGAGGGCTCCATGAAGCTATTTCTCGACGAATTTTTAGCATGGCTAAGAGATTAAAAGTGAGTGAAGAGATTACCTTTTGTGGCGGTGTCGCAAAAAACCAGGGTATAGCAGAGACTCTCAAAAGATTTTTTAAGATGCAGATAAACATTCCTGAGGAGCCTCAAATAGTGGGAGCTCTGGGTGCTGCATTATACGCTAAAGAAATAGCCCTTAAGAGCAATACCACTAATTCTGTGTAAGTTTCTTTTGGACATACAGAAAGAAGACGAGGTTCACAAATGAGATAAAATGTCTAGGCACATATTCCTTGACCTTCATGGCCCTCTAACCTATACTTCTTGAAAATTTTTTTACAGTAATAAACATCGGAGCTTACATAGAAGGGATGGTTTCATTGTGAAAAGAAAAAAATCTATTCTCGAGTTACTGTTTAGCCTACTAATTGTGATCCTGCTTTTCGAAGGATGCGCGAGCCTTGCAATGCGAGAGGAAGAGGGAAAAGATACAAAAACAAAAAAGGGAGCATACAGGGCTGGACTTGGATACGTCACACTTGGCATTTCAGAACTTTTTATTGATGACTATTCTCTTGAGACCACCATTTCTCCTGATTTTGATTCCAGGACACACAAGTATAAAGGAGTAGCTATTCTGGCCCAGAATCCAAACAATAATGCTGATAACTTGATCGCCAATGCTTTCATCGTATATTTTAAAAAATTCCCTAAAATTGGTGGAAAAATAGAGGTACTTGAGAGAGCCCAGGTATCACTTTTAATGCAGGAAAGAAATATGGAAATGGGAGGAGTAACAGAAAGTAATTTTTCTCAGTTTAAAAAGATTGGCACCATTTCAGCTGTAATTACCTGCTCAGGGATGTTAGAGAAAAAAAATCAGTTTGTTACATTTAAGTTTATAGATATTGATACATCAAAAATAATAGCAAGTGGTTCATTTTCATGCCAGGAAGGCAAAGGCTATCCAGCTAATAGAATTGTTAAGATGATGATCGAGAATATTAATAAAAAGTTTAAGGAAATCAAAAAAGGCGGATAGATTTTTATTTTGTTGTTGTGTTGGTAAGAGATTTGCTCACAGTTCTTTTGTATATAAAAAAGCAAACTTAATAATTCTCAATTGACGATGTTGTGATTGAATCAGAAATCCCCATTTCTCATCGAGAGACATGGGGTTTTTAATAGATGGAGGAAGATTGGTTATAAATGCGATCAGAAAGGAGGATGTAGATAAGGAATACCTTTTACGATTGCATTATCCGACTCATCTCTGGCTTGAAAAAGGGGTAAAGAATGTCGCTAATGTGGATAGACGAGGCATCAGTGAATTTTTAGAACTTGCAGCTAAAATCCCTATCAAACCGGAAGTTGAAGAATTTACACTAAAAGAGTCTAATACCTCATTACTCGAACTCAAAGAGCGAAAGATTCGTGGAGCGAAGGTTTTACGGCTACATTTGTAATAGGGAAGAATTGATTTTACCATTCTGATATATTTATTTTTTCTCTTTAATTTTTTACGAGCATCAGCAATTATAATATAAATAAAGAGGTATAAATCCACCCTTGATGATTGTATTGATAATAATTGGATTCCTTTTTGCGCTTGTTGGCCTCGTAGGGTGTATTTTACCTGTTATTCCGGGACCTCCTCTCAGTTTTTTCTCCTTAATTATTCTTTCTTACGCAAAAAATTGGGAACCGTTTGGTGTCACCTTTTTGATTATCATGGCAGGATTGACTGTATTGGCTACCATTTTAGACTATGTGGTTCCTGCGATTGGAGCAAAAAGATACGGTGCATCTAAGGCAGGTATTTGGGGTTCAATTATCGGAATGATACTTGGGCTTTTTATCTTTCCGCCCTGGGGAGTGCTCGTGGGTGCAATTCTAGGGGCATTCGCAGGAGAGCTGGCAGGTGGAAAAAAGGGGGGAAAGGCTCTAAGAGCGAGTTGGGGTGTGTTTGTTGGAAACATTATGGGTGTAGGACTAAAACTGGCTTTCTCTGGAACCATACTTTTTTTCTACATTAAAGAGATGTTTTAAAAATAAAGGCGTTTTAAAAAAAGTAATTATTGTGACATGGAGTTTATTAGTTGAACTGATGGTGTATGGTCTAATGAAAAATTAACCTGATAATTATGAATAAAATTCTTGTAATAAAAACTGGCAGCACTTTTCCATTCCTTGTTTCAAAGAGAGGAGATTTTGAGCAGTGGATTTTATCTGGAATGCAGATGGAGCGTAAGAGCGCTCTGATCGTTGATGTCTTTCGTGGCGCTTCACTTCCTGGGTTTTATGGAATATCCGGCGTTATTATTTCTGGCTCCCATGCAATGGTTACTGAACACCATGATTGGAGTGAACGAACTGTCAGGTGGTTGATAGAGGGTGCAAAAAAGCGAATTCCGACACTTGGTATTTGCTACGGACATCAATTGCTCGCATATGCCTTAGGTGGAGAGGTGGGTGATAATCCGAATGGCTGTGAATTTGGAACCATTGAGGTCAACCTGAATCAAAATGCGCGCGAAGATAAGCTGTTTGGTGGTTTTTCTACCCCTATCCTGGTTCATATGAGCCATACTCAATCTGTGTTGAGGCTTCCAGACAATACAAGATTGCTCGCATCTAGCGATATGGATAAAAATCAGGCATTTGTGTTTGAAAATTTTGCATGGGGTGTTCAATTTCATCCGGAGTTTGATAAAGAGATTGTTATTGAGTATGTTAACCAGCACAGGGAAGTTTTACTTCGGGAAAATAAAAATCCTGATCGTATTATTGAAAAAGCTTTTAATACTTATACTGGTCCCAAGATATTGAAGCGATTTGCTGAAATAGTACAGGAAAGGATTTCACAATAACATAAATGAGTCATTCGAGGCTAATTCGGTTGAACTAAACCTGCATCGTGTATGTCGAGCATTATTTTTCAGAAACGAAGCCTTGACAACAAGAATATGTTTATAGGCTCATACCCGGGTTTTTAAAAAGTGTAATGCAGTGCATAGCACAAACAATAATTCTTTGATATCTAAGAAAACCTATTTTTCATCACCGAGATAATCTGCATGCAGTTCCCTGCTGTGCTCATCTTCATGGCAATAAACACAAAGATTTTCCCAGTTAGAACCATCTGAGGGATTATTCCTATGATTGCCATCTTTATGGTGGACAGTGAGCAGATGCCTGTTTTTGAAAGTAAATTCTCTTCCGCATTTAGCACAGATAAGTCCGTGAATTTTAAGTGATCGTTCTCTGTAATTGTCAGCTGAGGAATCTCTTTTTCTTGTCTCTCTGAGTAAGTCCTCAAAAGATTTATTATCAGCTGCCTTTCCTTTCCCTGGTCTTTTGTAAACATTGTAACGTCTGTCTCTCATTTTTTCTCCCAGGTATATGAAGATTCAAATACTGTACTCTTTTTGCAGAAATCAGAGGAAAGAACGCAAGAGGTCCCTGAAACGCCTTCAAGGTAAGAGGTTTCATGCATGTTACTGCCCTTTTTCGAGTTGCGGCGTAATAAGTACATCTATCCGTCGGTTGATAGCTCGACCTTCTGCTGTCTTGTTGGATGCCAAAGGTTGCTGAGATCCATAACCGATGGCAGAAATTTTCCCATATGGTATGGTGCCATTTGCTACGAGATATTCGCGGACAGCTTCTGCTCGCCGTTGAGATAGGCGCTCGTTTAGTTCGTCTGATCCTTTACTGTCCGTATGTCCTTCAATGACAACATTCGGCTGGCCAAAAGTACGAATAGCCCTTTGAATTTTGCTGAGCAACGAGTAATTGCTCGGTATGATAACATCCTTGCCAACAGGAAATTGCATGGCCCTTAAACGTATTATCAGTTGATTACCCTGTTTATAAACTTCTGCTTCAGTCGGCTTAAAATAGCTTCGCACAGTAGAATAAAATTCATTAAACCGCCTTTCTGCTGCCAAATTATCCCTGGAAGCCTGTTCTTTCCTGATCATTCTCTCCAAGGAGGAAATCCGTAGCTCCATGTCTTGAATTTCTGCTTGGAGGACCTTTTCTTTGCTAACCATATATTGATAGTCATCCTGTAGTGTGATGACCGAGTCAAGAATGTTTTGTACTTGGGTTTCGAAATTTTCGTCACGGATATCTGTCGCAGAAAGCCTTTTTGTCATCTTATGGAGCATTGCTTCATACCAAAGTATTATATCCTCAGGTTGCATCGTTTTGATCTTTTCACTCTGCCGCATTACTTGATGAAGGCGGCGAGCCTGAAAGAGTGCCTCACTCGCATGTTGGTCAATCTTGTTCTTTTCATAACGATTTTCGGAGATAAACGCATCAACATCACTTAACTTTTCTTGTGCAGCGGTAAACATCTTTGGTGCAATTTTTTTTGCACCCTTCTTTTCTGCTTCATTAATCAGCTTGCTAACTTCCACAAGGATGCCTTTGATTGCTCGCAATTCAAGCCTGTCAAAAGCCCTGATGACTTCTCCCTTATTCTTTAGGGCCCAAGGCAAATTATTTTTCTCAATCGCTTTTGTAAGCTCGAGGAATTGTTCATTCGCCTCGGCATAATCCTCTTTAAAGCTGCTAGCACCAGCAGCCTGAGCACGCTCACGAGCTTTGATGACATCGAGCAGTGTATCTCTTGCTCGTTTACCTATCTCTTTAGCACGCTGGAGTTGCGCCTGCCCGTAATTTACTTTCTGTAAGAATTCAGATGGACTCTCTCCTGACCTCAGTCCCCTTTTGGCCTCAGAAAGGGATGCCTCGACCTTACCAAACCATGACGGTGACAAGACATTCAGTTGATTCATTCTCGCATTGGCGATATCTTGTTCCAAGCGGTTCACTTGCTCTATGGGATCTTCTGACATGTTAATTGGAGCTACCTTCAGCTCACTCGTTGCGCAGGCACCCAAAAAACATACAGCTGCTGTGAGCACTGCCATGATTCCAATTTTTTTACTAATTAACATCTTTTTCCTCCTTTAAGTAACGTGAGTGATATATTCATCTCTAACAAATTTAGAAATCAAGCGCCAGAAAAAACAGGGGATTTTATATACTAAATCTCCTATAATTTTACTACCTATAGTAGTTGTAATCATCAAAAAAATCGGATAGGATCTATTCCATAAATTCGGCAAGCCGAAAATGATTGATATAAAGAGCGACCATAACAATAACAAATCATTACAGCCGGCCTACAAAACTGCACCTTAGGGGATGTATCATCATGCAGAGCAGGAAAGTTTTGCAATATCTTGAAGATGTTGCGTTTAAATTGGGGATTGAGATAGTCAATGAAAAATTGGAAGGAACAGATTTTAATACTAAAGGAGGCCTCTGTAAAGTCAAAGGGGTCTATAAGATTTTTATGGACCCTGATGCACCAATACAAGTTAAAATAGATATTTTAGCCCGGTCGCTGTCTTCCTTTCACACAGAGGAAGTCTATCTTCTCCCCTTTATAAGAGAGATCCTGGAAAGGGCCCAAGATTCCTAACAGTGAGACATTTCCATGCCCATTCACAAGGTTATCTAAAAACGCTAAGTTGTTACCCTGAATTTGCATTCAATAGGATATATTTTTTACAAAGCTCAGGGTTACAAGTTTCGTCTTGTATTAATAGGCAACATTGCAGTATAACTTTTTAAAATAAAAAAAGGAGATTATAATGAATATCTATGTGGGAAGTTTATCCTACAAGGCCACTGAAGATGACCTTAGAAAAGAGTTCGAGGGCTTTGGGCAGGTTGAATCTGTTAATATTATTACAAACAAATACAGTGGAGAATCAAGAGGTTTTGGGTTTGTTGAGATGCCCAATAAAGATGAAGCCCAATCGGCTATCGAAGGCCTGAATGGCAGGGAGCTGAAAGGGAGAAAAATTAATGTGAATGAGGCCCGACCTCGCTCTGAAGGTCAGCGTGGTGGAGGAAGACGAGGTGCTGGTCGGCGCTACTAGCCAGCGGTATTATGTAAAATAGCGTAGCAATATAACTTTTCTGATAACCACAATAACCACAGTAAATTCTTTTTTATCCCACATGATCAGAAAGGAAAAGGGTTAATAAAAAGCTCTTTTATTGTATATTGAAAAACAACGTTCTCCGGTCGTTTATTCTTTGTTTTTAATCATTCTTTATGACGACACAAAAAAATAATAAGCCTATTATTGTCCTCGATGCAGGAAAAGTTTTGGTGGACTATGATCCCATGGTAGTTGTTAAGGAGCTTTCACAGAGGTGCGGAAGAGAGATAGGTGTACCACAGGCGGATGATCTATACAGACTTTTCTTTCCGGTATATGTGGGCACTAAGTCATGGGAGGATGTACTCAAGGTAATCAATAGTAAGCTGGGTTTCTCGCTTGGGTCTCAAGAGTGGTTTAATCTCTGGTGTCGTATTTTTATCGATGAGGTGCCGGGGATGAGGGAAGTGCTATCTGAAATCAAGAGCGAGTTTCGCCTCGTGGCTCTGAGCAATACAGAAGAGGTACACTGGACATATGTTGTTAAAAAATTCCCCATCTTTGAGCTTCTTGACGGGTGGGTAGTTTCTTATGAAGAGGGTGTTGCAAAACCGGACCCCACTATCTACAGAACACTTATGAGGCGCTACTGCAATGGTCAGCTCCCCCTTTTTTACACCGACGATAATCCGCAATACGTCGAAGCATCTCGGCGCCTGGGTTGGGAGGCTGAGGTGTTTACTGATGCAGCACACTTTATAGAGCAAATCAGAAAGCGTCATAAGGATTCCCTGAAGAGCCTGTCATGATTTCTCATGGTCTTTTCCTTAAGAATACTCCGTTCCTTCAATAGTTCCCACCATTTCTTGACTGCCCTGCTATGCATCTGCCTTTATCATAGACAGATATCACTGTAATCCATCATCAGGCACAATACTTAAGATTGCAGGGCTGAAATAAGATTAATGTAAACGTGAAGGTTTCTATATCGATCATTTAAAGTGTTATTATTATATTTCATTCTGTTATTTCAAAAAATCTAATAAGACTATGATTAGATCAATACCACGCCCATGATAACTCTTATTTTTTAGCAAAAAATCATTAGGTGCAGACCCCCTAGTTTTTATAAAGAAAACCTTGACAATTTCCTTTCCTCTATGAGAAGTAACTGTGATTTATTTCAAAGGTTTTGAGCATACTTCCTTATCTCTGGTATCTTTCATTTAAAAAAATAATAAGGTAGTGATATCAGAATGAAATTTTCATGAGAATGAGTCGGTTCATCCCGGTTAAACTGTTTTGAGTAATTGGAGATTTTCTATGGCTGAGAAACCAACTTACGAAGCATTGGAAAAAAGGATTAAAGAGTTAGAAAAGGAGGCCAGCGAACTCAAGCAGGCGAAGGCGGCATTAAAAGAGAGCGAGCAAAAATACCAACAACTCACCGAATCACTCCTTGATACAGTCTACGAATTTGATCGAGAAGGACGATTTACGTATGTGAACGAAGCAGGTATCCGCATGTTTGGCTACTCAAAGAAAGAGACTTTGAATGGCCTTCGAGTACAAGATACCATGATTGAAGAGGTGCAAGATCTCTCTCAGGGAGTCATTCGTGAGATCTTCAAGGGGAACACCACCGTAGGAGAGAGGACTTTTCTCCGCAAGGATGGGACACAATTTATCGGACAAATTCACTCAGGCCCCGTTTACGAGGGAAACAACATTGTTGGGGTGCGAGGTGTGCTTCGAGACATAACAGAGCACAAGATGGCTGATGATGCCTTGCACAGGGAAAAAGAAAAGTTTCGAGTTCTGGTAGAGGAATCTCCCTTGGGAGTGTTGTTAATTGGAGACGATGGCTGCTATGAATATACCAATCCCAAGTTTATTGAGATATTTGGCTATGCTCTGAAAGATGTTCCCAATGGGCGGGAATGGTTTAGGAAGGTATACCCTGATCAAAAGTACAGAAAACAAGTCATTTCAACCTGGATCAGTGATTTAAAAAAAGCAAAGATTGGGGAGGCTCGATCACGAATATTTACTGCGGTGTGCAAAGATGGTTCAGAAAAGGTGATAAACTATAGAATCGTGGTGATGGAAACAGGAGAACAGCTTGTGATTTATGAAGATATTACTGAAAAAAACCGTCTTGAAGCCCAACTCCGGCAAGCCCATAAGATGGAAGCCATTGGTACGTTAGCAGGAGGCATTGCCCACGATTTTAATAACCTCCTTATGGGTATACTGGGATCAACTTCTTTGATGCTTTTTAATAGTAAGTCTAATCATCCGCATTACGAAAGCCTGAAGAACATCGAACAACTCGTTCAAAGCGGGGCAAAGCTTACAAAGCAGCTCTTAGGCTTTGCCAGAGGAGGAAAGTATGAAGTAAAAGCGACCGATCTGAACAAGCTCTTGGAAAAGACCTCAGAGATGTTTAATCGAACCAGTAAAGATATTAGGGTTCACACAAAATATCAGACAGATATTTGGCCAGTAGAGGTTGATCAAACCCAGATTGAGCAGGTACTCCTTAACATTTATGTCAATGCATGGCAGGCTATGCCTAATGGCGGGAATCTTTATCTTCAGAGTGAAAATGTTCTTCTTGATGAAGAGCATGTCAGATTATTGAGCCTGAAGTCTAGTAAATGCGTAAAGCTAACCATCGCCGATACTGGTGTGGGTATGGACAAGGCAACTGTTCAGAGGATATTCGATCCGTTTTTTACCACCAAAGAAAGGGGGAGAGGAACAGGATTAGGGTTGGCCTCTGCATATGGTATCATTAAAAATCATGATGGAATTATAGACGTTTTCAGTCAGAAGGGGGAAGGGACTACTTTTAGCATTTACCTGCCAGCTTCGGATAAGCGGATAATAGAAGAAAAGGAGAGGCCCAGTGAAGTCTTAAAAGGTGTAGAAATGGTTCTCCTGGTGGATGATGAGGATAGTATTGTTGATATAGGGGAAGAGATACTCCACATGATGGGCTACCAGGTTTTAAAAGCAAGGAGCGGAAAAGAAGCCGTAGAACTTTATCAAAAAAATAAGGCCCCAATTGATATAGTGGTCTTGGATATGATCATGCCTGAAATGGGGGGTGAAGAGACCTATGATGCATTAAAAGAGATTGATCCTACGGTAAAGGTATTGCTTTCAAGTGGCTACAGCATAGATGGCAAGGCAAAGGACATATTAGAGAAAGGCTGTGATGGTTTTATCCAGAAACCGTTTACTGTGGAGGAATTATCAAAGAAGATACGAGAAATATTGGATAAAAAATAGCCCTAATCTGTTTTTAATCACGATACTATTACTCTCTCGTGTATAGAGAATACTTCGATAAGACTTTTATTTTTTTATACACATCCAAGCTGTTTCGTATTTACCTGAAAATGACATACTACATTCATAGGTCTTTTCTTTTTTCATCCAGCAAACATTAAAAACCCGAAGGATATCATATCAAATATTTACCACCTGCATTCTTTCACGTATAAAAAGTTAAACACCATCTAAGTGATCATTATTGACACACAAGGTCATTTCTTATTATACTTTAACAACAAAGGACTTTTTATTGCCGTTAACTCGCGTTACTAAAATTGCAACAACTTCAGTGAATTGTTCGCGTGAAAGCAAGAAAATGATTAAACAAAATCATCAGGAGGAAGTATGCATGAGGATTGTGGAGCGGTCAGGGGAAAGTATGGGATGACACGCCGGGATTTCTTGTGGATTACATCCCTATCAACTGTTGGTTTTGTTGCTGGGTGTGCTACGAGTGCGGTCACTGGCAGGCCACAGTTAATGCTCGTGTCTGAAGAGCAGGAAATTACGATTGATAAGCAAAATTCACCGCATCAGTTTTCCGCTGATTATGGTATGATACAGGATACTGCGCTGAATGAGTATGTCAGCCAAACCGGGAAAGAGATGGCTGCCAGAACCCATCGCACGCATATGCCCTATTCTTTTCGTGTCGTAAATGCAAACTATGTCAATGCATATGCATTTCCAGGAGGGAGCATAGCCTGTACACGGGGCATTATGCTCTCGCTTGAAAATGAAGCAGAGCTTGCTGCATTACTGGGGCACGAACTGGGCCATGTGAATGCACGTCATACTGCACAACAGATGTCAAAGGGGATATTGACCCAGGCATTTGTTAGTGGGCTTTCTGCCTTAGCAGGAACTCAAGGTGCGGCATACGGTCAGTTAGCTTCCCAACTTGGCATGGTTGGCGTTGGAGCGTTACTGGCTTCTTATAGTAGAGACAATGAACGGGAGGCAGATGCGCTTGGTATGGAGTATATGTTTCGAGCAGGATATAATTCCAGGGGGATGATTGGGTTAATGGATATGCTTAAGGGCTTATCAAGGCGCAAGCCAAGCATCATCGAGTTGATGTTTGCTACCCACCCAATGAGTGACGAACGCTATCAGACTGCTGTGCAAACCTCACGATCACAATATAAATCATCTGAAGTTCTGCCCCTCCACCGTGAACGCTATATGGATCATACAGCAAAAGTGCGCGCTTTAAAGCCCGCTATTGAAGAGATGCAAAAGGGCGAAAAGGAAATGATGCAGAAAAAATTTAGCAACGCCGAGGCCTATTTTGCCAAATCCCTAAAATTGGCACCTCATGATTACACAGGACTTGTCATGATGTCCACCTGTAAGCTGTTGCAGAAAAAATACAAGGAAGGGATTCCTTATGCTGAAAAGGCTCAACAGGTTTATCCACAGCAAGCACAAGCTCACCATTTAAGCGGATTTGCCAAAATCCGCTTAAAGGATTTCGAAGGAGCTTATCAGGAGTTTAGCACCTATGAAAAACTGCTACCTGGCAATCCAAACACGATTTTTTTCAAAGGATATGCTCAGGAAGGGATGCAACATATTGAAAAAGCAGCGGGTGAATACCGCCGCTATTTACAGTTAGTTCGGCAGGGGGAGAAGGCAAAATATGCCTATACGCGCTTAAAAAAATGGGGCTACTTTAAGTAAAGATGTTTTTGCTGTATAATAACCCCTCTCGCTTGCTGAAAGTAAGTACAATTACCACATCTTATGACTGAAATTAGAATTCATAAAAGTATATTTAAGGAATATCCTACCTTTAGACGTGGGATCGTTGTGGCTAAAGCCATCCAAAATCATAACCATTCACAGGAACTCGAGGTCAAGCTAAATGAGGTAATCACGCAGTCTGCTGCTCAACCAATTGACCTGAAAACTGATGATCGGATCATTGTCTGGAATCAAGCCCATCGGCAATTTAATTCTAATCCAAATAAATTTCCGCCCGCACATAGTGCCCTTTTAAAACGGGTTCAGAAACCTGGAGCACATATTCCTTTTATCAATAATGTTGTTGCGATTATGAACTACAATTCAATCATCGATGTAATGCCTGTGGGCGGGGACGACGTGATACAGGCAGGAGGAAGCCTCGAGCTCTGCTATGCAAATGGGAGCGAAATCTTCACGCCGCTCGGCAACCCGGAAAACGTTGAGCACCCTGACCCTGGTGAAATTATTTATATGGTGCCAGAGTCAAAGGAGGTAATGTGCCGACGCTGGAACTGGCGCAATGGGCATAAAACTCGCATTACTGAAGACACTCATACAATTGTTATGAATATTGATGGGCTCGGAGAGAATAGCGAAGCGAGAACGCTTATTACACGTGACAGGGTAGCCAAAATGCTAAAGGAGTTCTGTCATGCTCACATAACCACAACAATGCTTTCTCCTTCTCAACAAGTCTACCAATTTGACATCTGAGAAATAACTTTCATGAATAGATTCTCAATTACAATAGAAAGTAGTCCATACATCTAAGCTGAAAGCATTATTAATTTTGATACAGATGGTGGAATATCTGAAGAGATGTTTTAAGCACAATATATAGTGAATTGCCTTTCTCTTTCCTTGAATTTATTGTTGTCAATTTTGATTGACCCTATTGAGATTTTTAATTATACTTTTTTTGTATTACAATATTTTTCCACAGTCGTTTGAGCCAGTACATATTAACTCGTGCGCAGAAAACCTCCAAGTAAACACTCACTACCGCTTAGCTGAAGGTGTTCCCACAATGATTTCCCTATGAATAAGGAAAAATGCAAATATTTTTACTAGTGTTAGAAAAAAGAAAAATGAAGGAGAACTAAGAAGGAAAATATGCACATGAAAACAAAGCGGAATTATAATCTTTTTATGTACATTGCCATTGCAGGGTTTTTTCTGCTTTCAGGGTGTGCTTCGGTGATTTCTCAAAGGGCGTTAGATGAGGTAGATCGAACTCTTATGTTTGAGCAGTTGTTAGAGAATCCCGAAGCTCACAAGGGGAAGACTGTGCTTCTGGGCGGTACTATCATTGAGACACAGAATTTTTCTGACAGAACTCACCTTGTTATCCTTCAGCGCCCCCTCGGTTTTAGAAAAAGACCGATAGCTGAGGATGTCTCACGAGGGAGATTTATCATCAATACCCCAGGATTTCTTGATCCAGCCATCTATCGCAATGAAAGAAAGATCACCGTGGTAGGATCCGTTATGGGAACAGAGGTACGTGCTCTGGGCAAGACAGAATACAGTTATCCTGTGGTTGAAAAACAGGAACTCTATCTTTGGCCGCTCGAAGAAAGCACCGAAACAGGACCGCGAGTGCATTTTGGTGTAGGAATAGGGATTTGGCGTTAAAGGAACACGGTATTGTGATGGCAAGATTTACTCTTTTGATAATAGTTATTGTCTTTGTATGCGGCTGTGCTCATGTTATCTCAAAAAACAATCTAGAAAATGTAGATATGAATATTACCTTTGCAGAACTACGGAAGGCTCCGCATACCTACAGAGATAAGATGGTCCTTTTGGGAGGGGTTATTGTCAAGACAGTGAACAAGGATAATGGAACGCTCTTAGAAGTCTATCAGACAGAGATAAATCGTAGAGGCAAACCCATAAAGCTTGATATATCTGAGGGGCGTTTCCTTGCGCACTGGAAGGGATTTTTGGAAAGTGAAATCTATCAAAAGGGAAGAATGGTTACCATTGTCGGGATTGTAAAGGGAGAAAAAACGATACGGTTGGGTGAGATTGACTACCGCTGCCCCTATCTCGTGATCCAAAACATTCACCTCTGGAAGAAAGAACAATCGCAAAAGTATATGCCGTACCCCTATCATCCATGGTATTCTTGGTGGTATCCATGGTACCCCTATCATCCAGTATATCGCAGGTGAGATTCATAGTGGTTTCTCTGAATAGGATACTATGGAAAAAAGAACTATATTGAGAAAGGAGGTGAAGATATTGAAGGAAGAAGCGAAAAAATTAATTGAGATGGTGAAAAATGGTATACCCGATAAAGAAATCATGAAGGAGTTGGGTATTCAAACAGGAGCTTCGTTAAAGAGAATGTATTACGATGCACTGGTAGAAGCTGGAAAAATTAAGGGTATTTTAACAGAAAGGGATGTTGAGAAGAAAAAAACTGTGCGCATTACCAAGAGAGGAACACTTCTTCTCGGCAAGACACTGGTAGTAGAAAAGTTTGGTTATAAGGAAGGAGATAGATTTACAGTATCAAAAAAAAAGGATAACATCATCCTTACAAAAGAGTAAGGAAAAAATTCTTTCCGAACCCCCAGAATAGTATATCTACACAGCAATAGCTAAACTGAAGCTCTATGAGTTCTCAGTTCACCTCGTGGTACTGGTTAACCATTCTAGAAGAGATTTAACCATTGTTTCCTGCTCCTGGTTAACCATCTTGAATACAACACCAATTCCTTGGGGAGTGACCCTGGCTACTTTACCGATAATTTTGATATATTTTTGGTAGTTGGGCAGTGGAAAGGCCAGTGAAACCTCCTGTCCAGAAGTGAACGGCATATTGGTTTCAATAAACACCCCTCCAGCGCTTACGTTTTGAATATAATCTCTATAGACATGATCCTCCGTAGAGTAATCAGCAACCATGAAGAATGGCTCCCTTTTATGTCTCCTTCTGCCTTTAGAGAGCCTCTCTCCCAGGTCTTTCAAAAGGGCCTGCTGTTCCTTTTCAGACATTTTTTTGATTAATTCAAACAAACTGGCTGTAGTTCTAGATTCGTTCATTATGATCTCCTCATCATTATTTGGGATCTCTTTGGAGATTTTTATCTTCCGCTGTCCTTACAATATGTTGAATCGCCTTCCTATCCTCATCCGTGAGAAATCTGCGGCTTCAACATTCACGCTGAGGATGGCGATACGTTTTCATTAAAAGTCCTCGATAGTCATGAGATTATTCCCTAAAAACAGCTTGAATGAGATTTTTGTAATTGTATGTGTTGATAAAAGATAAATGCCAATATGCTTCATTAATAGTGAATTTATGTCAAGTGAAATTTCATATTAAATTAGATTCTATGATTGCTTATAAAAGTTTTAATGTTTCAGCCATTAAAGAGAAAGACAAGAACATGTGGCAGTTGCTAAAGAAAGAGAATTTTCTATATTCTAATAAAAATTATCAAAAAAAATATTTCAAAATGTATAGTTTCCCCTTATAGTGATGAGG
>Ga0180432_10004986_pt1 | contig 17920 bp, 18 predicted proteins | sample SS_ome_10_FD_132414 | JGI IMG/M metagenome (GOLD analysis project Ga0180432, IMG submission 132414) | Hypersaline lake sediment archaeal communities from the Salton Sea, California, USA - SS_1_MS_2 metaG | ecosystem: Environmental > Aquatic > Non-marine Saline and Alkaline > Hypersaline >...
CTCGGGCTCTACGACGCGATTTTGATCAAAGACAACCATCTCGCGGCTGCGGCCGTTAAGGGCATCACTCCTGCGGAGGCCGTCGCGCGGGCCCGAGCGTTCATTACCGCGAGCTTTCCACCCGCGCGGGCGGCCACGATGGTGGTCGAAATCGAGGTCGATACGATCGAGCAGGCAGAGGAGATATTTGCCGCTGGAGGGACTGAGGAGTTGCCAGACATCATGCTGCTGGACAACATGTCCCCGGAGATGCTGCGGCAGTGTGTCAGGCTGAGGGATCGCCTGGCGGCAAGCGTGATCCTCGAGGCCTCTGGCGGCATCACCCTCGAAACGGCACCGGTCATCGCCGCCACCGGCGTGGACCGGATCAGCACCGGCATGCCGACGCACGCAGCCACCTGGCTCGACATTGCCCTCGACTGGCAATGAGGCAGGCGGTCGTTGGGACCAAGGGCAGCGTCGTCAGACGCCCATCAGCCGGTTCCGCTTCATCCGGCGTTCGGCTCGCAGGCGGGCCCGCCGCTTGGTTTCACTCGGCTTCTCAAAGAATTCCCGCCGCCGCATCTCCTTTTTGATGCCGCTGCGTTCAACCAGTTTGCGGAAGCGGCGGACCGCCTCCTGAATGCTTTCGCGATCGCGTACCGTCAGTTTGACCATGAAGACCTACTGTTACCTTTTGTGCTTGTGTGAACCTGTGAGTGGGCAGACACCGACCGCCACGCCCGATGGCGGGGCAGTGGTCAGCCCGACTGAGAGTCCCGAAGTGTAGCAGAATTTTATTTCTGGCGCCTATGCGGGGGCGGTGGCAGGTCCACCAGTTGGCCGTTGGGGGGCTGGCGGAGGCCGTTCCCGGCTACACTGCGGCGGCGACCGCCTGCTGCGGCCGGGGCCGCTTTTCGAGCGAAACGGGCGGAAAACATGAACCAAATGATCGGCGATGGGTTGGCGTCGGCCTTTGGCTGGAACGACGCCGAGTCGTCCCGGCAGCTGCTGGCGGCCGTTGCGGCTGTGCTGCTCTTTGTGGCGACAGCGCCGCGGGGCCGCCGCTGGCTGGCCCGGGGGTCGGTCATTCTGCTGGCCCTCTGCCCGCTGCCGGCGGTGATCGCCCTGCTGTTCCCTTCGGCGACGGGGGCCGATGGGTTCGCCCTCCAGACCATGCGGTTCCTGGTGCTGGCCTCCCTGCTGCAGTCATTGCTGCTGCTGCTCGTGGTCTCCGGCTGGGAGCGGATCGGCCGGCCGCTGCCGAAGATCTTTCTCGACGTCCTGCGAATCGGTCTGACGGGCGTCGCCCTGATCACCGTGCTCTGGGAGGCGGGAGCGGGGGCGGGTGATCTGTTTGCCGGTTCGGCGGTGGTGACCGCCGTGCTCGGCTTTGCCCTCCGGGACACCCTCGGCAACATCTTTGCCGGGCTGGCCATTCATGCGGAGCATCCCTTTGAGGTCGATGACTGGATTCAGTACGACGACAATCCTGCCCACGTCGGCAAGGTGGTCGAGATCAACTGGCGGGCCACCAAGGTGATCACCCTCGATTTGGCCTATGTGATCATTCCCAACGGCCAGCTGGCCCAGGCTTCGATCCGCAACTTCACCAAGCCCGACCCCTGGTCCCGCCGCAGCCTGTTCATCACCGCACCCTACGAGGTGCCACCCCAGCGGGTGCAGGCGATCATGCTCGAGGCGATCCGGGGCAGCTTCGGGGTGCTCGACGAACCGCCACCGTCGGTGGTCACCAATGCTTTCAACGACCGGGGCATCGAGTATTGGGTGCGGCTGTTTACCACCGAGTTCGGCCGGCGGGATCGGGTCGATGGCATGGCCCGTGACCGGATCTTCTATGCCCTGGCCCGGCATGGAATCCGTCTGCCGGTGGCGACCCATCAGGTGCGGCTGACGCAGCTTCCGCCGCAGGCCGAACTTCCCCGCGAGACGGTCGTTGCCGAGCGGGCGGCCAGGCTTGAGGCGGCCGGTGTGCTGGGGGTTTTGACGCCGGCACAGTTGCAGCAGCTGGCGAGTAACCACGAGGAGCGAACCTATGCCGCCCACGAGCCGATCGTCCGGCAGGGAGAGGCCGGCAACAGCATGTTCATCATCACCGCTGGCCGGGTGACAGTCTCGGTTCGGACGGCCACGGGGCAGGCCGTGCCCGTCCGAGAGCTCACCATTGGCGACTATTTCGGTGAGCTGTCGTTGCTGACCGGATCGCCGCGGTCGGCGACTGTGACGGCCGAAACCGAAACCCGGGTGATTGAGGTGGGCTGTGAGGCATTTCAAAAGATCCTGCAGGAGCAGCCCGAGTTGGTCGATCGCTTGGGCAGTGAAATGCAGCAGCGGCTGCTCGAGCGGGAAAAGGCGGTTGCGGGGGCCGAGCAGACCTCAGCCGACGGCGGCCGGCCCGATCTGCTGACCGCCATTCGGGAATTTTTCGGTATTGTCTGAGGGACACGGCATCCTGCGGGCGAGCCCCTCAACGAAAGTGATCTGCCATGCGGATTGAACTGCTGCCGTCGAGCCAGCCTGCCAGTGACCGGCAGTTCCTGGTCAGCTATCTGATCAACGACGCCGTGGCGGTTGATGCCGGTTCGATCGGCCTGCTGGCCGATCTTGATCGACAGCAGCGGGTGGAGCACGTCTTTATCACCCACCAGCACATCGATCACATCGCCACGCTGCCGATTCTGCTGGAGAACGTCTATGAGCCGGGCCCCAAGAGCATCGAGGTGCTGGCCGACCCGCAGGTGCTTGGCTTCCTGCACAACGATCTGTTCAACGATCGGGTCTGGCCCGACTTTCTGGCCCTTTCAACGCCTGACGATCCTTTCCTGATCACGACGCCATTGGTAGCCGGGCAGCCGGTTGAGCGGGCGGGGCTGACCCTCACACCGGTGCCGGTCTCTCATGCCGTGCCGACCCTCGGCCTGATTGTTGACGATGGCCAGTCGGTGGTCGCGTTTCCGTCCGATACGGGGCCGACGGTCGAGTTCTGGCAGCGGCTGGCCGAAGTCGAACGGCTGCGGGCAGTCTTTCTCGAGGTCAGCTTTCCCAACAGCCTGGCGGGTCTGGCTGAGGTGTCGGGCCACCACTGCACCGCCAGTTTCGCCGCCGAGATCGCCAAGCTCGATCTGCCGGTGCGGTGGATTGTCGTCCATCGCAAGCCACGCTACGCCGACGAGATTGCTGCGGAGATTGCCGCGCTGGGGCGGAGTGATGTCGAGCTGGTGCAGCCGGGCCTGATTTACGACTTGTAAGTTTTTTGAAACCGGCCGTCACGCCGCGGAAGGCGGTTTGCTTGTCCGGTCGCTTCCGCTCCCGGCTTCCTCCGCATGCCTCTGTCAGGCGTTGTTCCGCCGCCTGTTCAGTTCCCCGCTGGTTTCCGGGACTGCTTCTTGCGTTCGTTCTCGGTCAGCAGCAGCTTGCGAAGCCGGATCACCGCCGGCGTCACTTCGACCAGTTCGTCGTCCTCGATGTATTCCAGTGCCTCTTCCAGCGACATCCGCCGGGGTGGCTTCAGCAGGATGTTGCGGTCACTGCCGGCGGCCCGGATGTTCGTCAGCTTTTTTTCCTTGGTCGGGTTGACCGTCATGTCGTCGCTGCGGGCGTTCTCGCCGACGATCATCCCTTCATAGACCTCGTCACCGGGAGCAACGAACAGTTCCGACCGCTGCTGGAGGCTGTCGAGAGCGAAGCCGACCGCCTTGCCCGGCACCATCGAGACCAGCACCCCGTTGGCCCGACCACCGACGTCACCTTCGGCCGGCTGCCATGACTCAAACCGGTGGTGCATGATCGCCGTGCCCTGAGTGGCATTGAGCACCCGGGTTCGCAGGCCGATCAGGCCGCGAGCGGGAATGGAGAAGACGGCGTGGGCAAACTCACCCCGCGACCCCATGTGCTCGAGCTGGCCGCGGCGGCTGCCGACCAGTTCCATCACCGGGCCGAACTTGTCCTGGGGCACCTCGACCACCAGCGTCTCAAAGGGTTCGACCGTCTGGCCTTCCTCCTTGCGAAGAATCACCCGGGGCTTGCCGACTGACAGCTCGAAGCCCTCCCGCCGCATCGTCTCGATCAAGACCGAAAGATGGAGCAGGCCACGGCCCGCAACGGCGAACTGCTCGGTGCCCGGAATCGGCTCGACCCGGAGGGCGACGTTGCGTTCCAGTTCTTTGAGCAGCCGGTCCCGCAGGTGCCGGGTCGTCAGAAATGTTCCCGACCGGCCGGCCAGAGGCGACGTGTTGATGCCGAAGACCATGCTCAACGTCGGCTCATCGACCGCCAGCCGCGGCAGCGGCCGCGGGTCGCCGGGGTCGCAGAGGGTGTCGCCGATTTCGACCGGCTCGATGCCGCTGACCGCGGCGATGTCGCCGGCGGTCGCCTCCTCGGCGTCCACCCGGCCGAGTTTGTCGAAGACCTGCAGGCCGGTCGCCTTCGCCGCCACCAGTTCGCCGGCCATGGTCGAGCGGAGGACCGGCCCGCCCCGGGTGAGTCGGCCCGATTCGACCCGGCCGATGGCGATTCGGCCGACATAGTCGGACCAGTCGAGGGTCGTGACCAGCATCCGCAGCGGAGCGGACTGGTCGATGGCGGGGCCGGGAATCTTCTCCAGCACGAGGTCGAGCAGTGGCTGCATCGTGCCCTCGCGAACGGCCGGGTCGTCAGAGGCATAGCCATCTCGACTCGAGGCGAACAGGTAGGGAAAGTCGGCCAGATCGTCGTCGGCACCGAGTTCAAGGAAGAGCTCGAGGATTTCATCGAGCACCTCGTTCGGCCGGGCGTCGGGCCGGTCGATCTTGTTGACAACCACGAGGGGCCGCAGCCGGGCCTCCAGAGCCTTGCCCAGGACGAACCGCGTCTGGGGCATCGGCCCCTCGGCGGCATCGACCAGCACCAGGGCACCGTCGGCCATTCGCAGCACCCGCTCGACTTCACCGCCGAAGTCGGCATGCCCTGGCGTGTCGATCAGGTTGATCTTCACCCCCTGCCACTCGACCGCGATGTTCTTGGCCAGAATCGTGATGCCGCGTTCCCGCTCGAGATCGCCCGAGTCGAGGATACGTTCCCGGTCGAGCTGGCTGGAACGGAACTGCCCGCTCTGCCGCAGCAGGCAGTCCACCAGGGTCGTCTTGCCATGGTCGACATGAGCGATGATGGCGACATTGCGGATGTCACTCCGCCGGGTCACCGCGGTGGTGACAGCCGATTCGGGGGCGGTGGCCATGAAGGGATCCAAGGTGGGGCGGCCGGGGGGCCAAATGCCGGGAACGAACTGCCGGCAGGCGAGCGACAGCATTATTCAGCCCGAGCGGATGGCTGCATAGAGCCGTTCTAGCAACTGCGGCGGGGGCTCATCAGGCTGCCGGATGACCGAGCCGCACCGCAGCGTAGGATGGGCATGTGCCCGCAAGGTGTTGCTGGCGGCTGCAGCTGCAGCCGCCGCCGTCGCCCCGGTGAAGACGGCCACCAGTTCGTCGCCGCCCAGCCGAGCCCGCAGGGCTGCCGTCGGCGTTGCCGCCGTGAGGGCGGCGGCGGCCTCAGCCAGCAGGCGGTCGCCGGCGAGAAACCCGTCGGTTTCGTTGACCTGTTTGAGCCCGACAACGTCGATGCCGAGGATGACAAGTTGTTCCGCGGGAGCGGCGGGAGCCGCCCGCAGCCGGGTCTCGAGGGCCGCTCGGGGTTGCAGCCCGGTGATGAAGTCGACCGGTGCGGCGACAGGCTGGCCGGCAGCGGGAATGGTCATTGGGGTGACAGCGACGAATGGAGACGAAGGGGATCGAACCCTCAACCCCCGCCTTGCAAAGGCGGTGCTCTCCCAATTGAGCTACGTCCCCGGGTTTCATTCCCGGCTGCCTGCTGCCTTGTCCGATGAAGGCCGCCATGCCGCGGCACACCGCGAGCCGTCCGGGCGTTTCAGTGCGCGCGCCAAGACTCGAACTTGGGACCTCCACCTTATCAGGGTGGCGCTCTAACCAACTGAGCTACGCGCGCCCGCTGCCGTTGGCATCTGCCAACTGTCTGAAACCTACCCTCGCTGCCGGCCCGTTTGCAACAGCCGGGCGTTTTCCGCGGGACTGCCGGGAAGCCGGCGCTGACGGCTCGCCGGGCCCTCAGGTAGGCTGCCGCCGCGGACGCCGACACCCTTAGCCAGCCAGGAGGCCCATTGCCGATGTTCAGCCGCATATGCAAGCGTTCTGCCGCTCCGGTCAGCCGTCGTCTCGGAATCGTGGCCGCCGTCTGGGCTGCAGCCGCGTCGACAACGGTCTTTCTTGCCCGGCCGCTCGCGGCGGCCCAGCCGACCGTTGAGTATGCCCTGGGCCTCAAGCCGCGGCATACCGTTGACTATGACATTCCCGACGCGGCGGCCGCCAAGCAGGCAACGCTCTCGATGGAAAAGACCGACGGCATGACCGCCTGGGTGGTCCGCTCGGCCGATGGCACCCTGCTGCGGCGGTTTGCCGACACCAATGGTGACCGCGTGGTCGACCACTGGAGCTATTACCGGGATGGCCTCGAGGTCTATCGCGACATCGATGCCGACCACAACGCCAAGCCCGATCAGGCCCGCTGGCTGGCCGCCGCGGGCAGCCGGTGGGGTGTCGATACCGATGGTGACGAACGGCTCGATCGTTGGAAGCAGCTCTCGGCGGAGGAGGCGACTGCCGAGATCGTGGCCGCGCTGCGGGATCGGGACGTCGCTGCCTTTCAGCGGCTGCTCCCGTCACGGGATGACCTGGTGACGGCCGGCTTTGACGGCGACCTGCTCGACCAGCTCAGCCGACGGGCCGCAGCTGCCGCCAAGGATTTTCCGCAGCTGGCGAAGCGGCAGCGGCAGATCGGGCCGGGAACACGCTGGACAGCCATGCTTGCCGGCCCGCCAGGTGTGCTGCCTAAGGGGGGCGATGCAGCGACGCGGGATGTGCTCGCCTACGACAACGTGGTGGCATTGACCGAGTCTGGCACCGGGGCAGGGTCGCAGGTCTTTGTCGGGTCGCTGGTCCGCTGCGGTGCGGTCTGGCGGCCGCTCGACCTGCCCCAGCTCACCGATGCCGGTGGCGTCGTCACAGAAGGGTTTGCCTTCTTCTCCCCCCGGGCCGATGCTCAGTCGTTGCCCACCGGCGCGGTGAGCACAGAGTCTCTCAAGCCGTTTCTGGACAAGCTGCGGCTGTTGGAAGACCAGCTGCCTGGAGCCACCGACGCTGAGCGTCGCAAACTGGTGGCCAGCCAGGTGGCGGTGCTCGAGGATGTGGTCGCGGCCGCGATCACTGACGAGCGGGAGTTCTGGCTGCGTCAGTTGATCGAGACCCTGGCCGCAGCGACCCAGGAGGGAACGCTGCCAGATGGCATCGGCCGGCTCGAGCAACTGGAGGAGGACCTTCCGGCCAGCGACCCGCTCAAGCCGTTTCTGGCTTTTCGGCTTGCGTCAGCCCGTTATGCGGCCCAGATGCAGCAGCCCGAGGCCGATATCGAAGCGGTGCAGGCCGCCTGGCTCGACGAACTGGCCGCCTTTGTTGAGGCCTATCCCGAGGCGAACGATGCGGCCGAGGCGATGCTACAGATTGGCATCGCGGCCGAGTTTTCCGGCCAGGAAGATGACGCGGTTGCCCGGTACCAGGCGATCGTCGATCAGTTTCCGGAATCGGCCTCGGCCCGCAAGGCTCGCGGTGCCGTTCGCCGGCTCGCTGCGGTGGGCAAGCCGCTTGACCTCAGCGGGGAAACCACTGACGGCAGGAAGCTCAGCCTCAGCCAGTTTCGGGGCACGCCTGTACTGGTGCACTACTGGGCGACCTGGTGCGAGCCGTGCAAAGTCGATATCGCCAGAATTCGCGAACTGCAGGCTCGCTACGGTTCCCGCAAGCTGGCGGTCGTCGGCATCGCCCTCGATGGCGATCAGGCGGCGCTAGACCGGTTCCTTCAGACCAGTCCCCTGCCCTGGCCCCAGTTGCATGAGCCGGCAGGTCTGGATGGACGGCTGGCGGAGGAACTGGGCATCCTGACGCTCCCGACCATGCTGCTGCTCGACGCCGAGGGGACGGTGGTCGATCGCAATGTGATTGTCACCGATCTGGAAAAGCGGCTGACGGAGGTGATTGGCCGGTGATCGACGGGACTGGCCGGGCTGGCGACGAGGCGAAGGCGTTGGTACTGTCGGGGTGCCGAACGTTTCCCTCCCGGACCCTGCTGCATGATGCTGCCGCTTTTCGCTGTTTCGCTCAATCCGCTCTTTTGCCTGGTCGGGCTGGTTCAACTGCTGGGCCTGCTGACGGCTGGTGGCACCCGGTTCACTGAGGGCACCCGGTACGAGCGGCTGGGCCAGTGGGCCTGTCTGGCTGCACTCGGCCTCGTCGGGACTGTCTGCGGGGTCACGCTCCAGCTCGGCCCCGGTATCGCGACGACCAGTGCCGTCACGCTGACCTTGATGACGATGATCGCGATCATCGAGCTGCCGGCAACCCGCCGCCACCGGGCGTAGCGGACTGCGGAAAAGCCTGTCGCCATCCCTTTTTCCGCGTTAATCGGAAAAAAACTCCCCTCCGGCACCACCGGCTGCCGATGGAACTCCCACGGAAGTGTCGCCGGCTGGCGACGGGGGCTGCATGCGGCTGGCTTGCCGGATGAAAACGCCTCCGAAGACACCGGCATCGAATCAAGGAGGGTTACATGTCGCTGACAAGAATCACCTGCGGGGTCGCCGTGCTCGTCGCCAGCTTTGGGCTGGCCGATGTTCGCGCGGAGGATCTCGCCAAAACCGTGGCCGTGCGGCTGCGGGACTCAGGAACACTCGACGGCTACCGCGTCAAAGTCAGGGCCAAGCAGGGCACTGTCTGGCTGGAAGGAAAGGTCTCCAATGCCAAGCACATCGCCGCGGCAATTGGACTGGCGGAATCGACCGCTGGAGTTGAACGGGTGGTCAATCGGCTCACGGTGGCATCGCCGGCGGCCGCCGGTGGGGCGAATCTTGCCCTGCCGAAGCGGGCCTGGGACTTTGCCGGCGTCGAGCCGCCGAAGCCGCAGGCAATTTCGCCGCAGCCGCTTGAGCAGCGGGCCGAGGGGCCGCTGGCTGAAGATGTCGCGGCCGCCCGGCAGGCGGTCTACGCCGCCGAGCAGCCTGAACAGGTGCGGCTGGCCCGCGCGACCGAGCGGGGCGTGCGGGTGCCGACGCGGATGGCCGGCAGCCCGCGACCGATGCGGATGACATCAGCCCCGGTGCAGCCGGTTGGGATGCGGGCGATGGGCAACCAGGAAATGATCGACGGCGAGCGGGTCGTCCCAGGCTCGATGCCGGTCTATGAAGGAGCCGCTGGAAACGGCGGCTATGAGGCTGGTGGGTACCAGGGCCAGATGCCGGCCGGTCCGATGCCCGGAATGGCGATGGGAACGCCGCGGCCGATGGGGGCCGCCGGTGTCGGCATGCCACCGGTGCCGATGCGAGGCGATGGCCCCAACGTGCCCAACTATGCCTGGCCCAGTTACGCTGCCTCGCCCAACTATGCGGCACTGCAGTATCCGACCCAGTATTCGCCGACTGCCTGGCCGTACATCGGCCCGTTCTATCCCTACCCGCAGGTGCCGCTGGGCTGGCGGCGGGTTTCCCTCGAGTGGGATGACGGCTGGTGGTATCTCGACTTCGACGAGCGGCACATCCACAGCCATCATCGGTGATGAATCGGCAGCCGAGGGCTGCCAGCAGAAACAACCAGCGAACTGCACCCGATTCGAGTGCACTTCCAGCAGCCCGCCCGGAGGCAGGACCTCCGGGCGGGTTTTTTTGCGGCCGGGGCGAAAAATCATCATAGCCGGAAGATCGCCCGCAAGTTGCGTGGCCGTCAGCGTCGATACAACCGGCAGGATGTTTCATCCCGCCTTACGCACGAGGAACGATTCGATGGTGACAACTCACGGGCGGCAGATCGCCGCTGTTCTGGCAGCAGCAGTTGGCCTGACGCAGACCGGCTGTTTCTGGCTGACGGCCCAGGGGCCGAACCTCGGTCCGCTGGCCATTCCGGTGCCGGTGCCGGTGGGCATTCAGAAGGCCAAAGAAGACCAATTCTGGAACTACGAGCGGTATGAGCGGGCCCCGATCCTGGGGCCGATCGCCCCTGGCGGCCCCTGTGAAGCCCTCGACGAGCCGAGCGACGACGAGGTGATGCGGGCCCTCGAAAAGGCTCGGCCCGTGCAGGGCAACTGGCCGTTCCTCTATGAGATCCAACGGAACAACGTGCGGATCACGAAATGCAAAATTTCAGACTACGTCGATCCGCCGCGGCACTATCCGCTGGTCGGTCCCGCCCAGCTGCACCATGCCCACTATAAGTGCACGATCTATTTCCAGGAGGTCACGCGGGTGGGCTGGCCGGTGCCGCACACCCTGGTCGATGAGGACTGCCAAGAGGTGGTTTACATCGATCATGATCACCTGCACATGGTTGGTGATGTCGACACCGGCTGCGACGCGAACTTCTAGGCACCGGTGCCCGATGGTTCTTCAACGCCCGTGGCCAATCTGCTGTCACCGGCTGGTGATCGCGATGCTGCTCGCGGGTCTGGCCTCGGGGGCGGGGCCGGCCTGCGGGCAGACGGTGCGAGCCTGGGCGGGGGATGACGAGCCGGCGGCTGCCGAGGCACCGCCGCCGACCGGGGCAGACGCCGAGGCGGCGGGCATCTCGGTGGCGGTCGCCAGCGGCCGCATCGGTGGTTCGGGCCGGCCGCTGGAACTGCTGTTTGGCGGCGGCCTGCTGATGATTCCGCTGCTCGCCTGCTCATTTGCTCTGGTGGTGTTTGGAATTGAGAGAGCCGTCAGCCTGCGGACCAGTCAGGTGGTGCCGGTGTTATTCGTCGAGCGGTTCGTCGGTCGGTTGCAGGCCGGTGAATTCGATCGGGCCGAGGCGGCGGCAGCCTGCGCCGCGCATCCCAGCCCCGTCGCCCGAGCCTTTGCCGCAGCGGTCCGCCGCTGGGGCCGCCCGGCGGTCGAGGTTGAACAGGCGGTGATCGACGCCTGCGAGCGGGAGCTGAACCATCTGCGGAAGTACCGTCGGGTCTTCAACGGCGTGGCCACGATCAGCCCGCTGTTCGGCCTGCTCGGCACGGTGCTTGGCCTGATCCGTTCGTTCAACGACATTGCCGCCGCCGGCGCGATGGGCCAGCCCGATCTCCTTGCCCGGGGTTTCGGGGAAGCGTTGATCACCACGGCCATGGGCCTCGTCGTGGCGATTCCAGCGTTGGTACTGCACAGCTATTTCACCAGCCGGGTGGATCGGTTGGCGATGCAACTTGATGAGTGCTGTCAGCCGGTGATTGAAGCGGTCGCAGCCACTGGTGCCGAGCTGGGGACACGGCGGAAGGCGGGGTGAGCGATGCGGCTGCCATCAGCTGGAGATGACGAGCCACAGGGCCCGAATCTGACACCGATGATCGACGTCATCCTGGTCATTGCGTTGTTCTTCATGGGGGCGGCCCGGTTCTCCGACAGCGAGCAGGCGGTCGAGCTCGACCTGCCGACAGCCTCGAAGGCGGCAGCTGCCCCGGAGGCGGCAGTTGTGATTGAGGTGCTGACGGCCGGTGGAGTGCGGCTTGCGGGGCGACCGGTTACGGCCGACGGGCTCGAGGCGGAACTGCTCGCGGCCCGCGCTGCCGGCACGACGACGGTGACGATTCGCGGCGCGAGTGATGCCACCCATGGTCGCATGACGGAGATTTACGAGGCCTGCCGTGCTGCCGGTATTCCGCAGGTGGCCATCGCCGTTCGCCGGCGATAGCAGGCTGTGGGGCAATTCGGTTGCCGCCGATCTACCGGGGCGAGGTGCTTCACGCATGACGATTTCTGCCGGCATTGCGGTTGGAGTGGCTCTGGGCGTGGTCTGTGGTCTCGCGCTGCTGCTGCGGACCGGCTGGCTGCAATCCAACACGCTGCAGAAGTGTGTCGTGCTGTCGCTGCTGCTGCATCTCGTGGTGGTTGGTGGATGGACGCTGTTTGGTGCGAGGGATGGCGGTGCCGCAGGGGCTGCCGCCGACAGTGAGTCGGTCACGGTGGTGCTGGTCGTCGAGGATGAGGTGGCCGAGGCCGCTGAGCCTGCGGCCCGCGAGGCGTCGGCAGAGCTCGCAGGTGAGTCGTCGTCGGCCTCCATCATGCCACCAGATTCGGCCGAGGCGGTCACCACTGCTGATGCTGGTGAGCCGGCTGGGGCGTCTGCTGAACCACCGCCACCGCCGTTACTGGAGGCCAGCCTGCCACCAGAGCCCGCGGCAGCGGTGGCGGCAGAGGGCCAACCGCTCGAGGGAGACATGCGGTCTGATATTGCCGCGGGACTGGCAGCTGCGGTGCGGACGGCAGGCCTGCCGCGGCCAGCCGAACCGGCGTCGGCTCTTTCCGAGGCAGACCGGTTCCCTCCGCCGGTTGCCCTCGGCCCGCGAACCGGTCCAGCCCGGCGGCGGGCCGTCCTGGCCTGGGGGGGCTCTGATGCCACCGAGGCGGCGGTGGCCGCGGCGCTCGGCTGGCTGGCCAGGACGCAGTCGGCCGACGGCCGCTGGGACGCCAGCCGCTACGCTGCCGGCCGGGTGGTCGGCCCATCCCTGGCTGCGCACGGGGGGCATGGTCCGGAGAGTGGCCGGTCGAGTGATCATGGGGTGACCGGGCTCGCGTTGCTCGCGTTTCTGGCAGCGGGCCACACGCCCGAGGCGGGGCCCTATGCCGACGTTGTCGACCGCGGAATGCGGTTCCTGGCCGAGCGACAGCGGGCCGACGGCTCACTGGCCGGGCCAGCAGCCTTCTTTGCTGAACTCTACTGCCATGGCATGGCGACACTTGCGGTGGCCGAGTGCTACGCCCTTACCGGTGACCCCGCCCTGCGGCCGGTGCTCCGCCGGGCAATCGGCTATACGGTTTCTCGACAGCATCCGACCACTGGCGGCTGGCGGTATGCGGCCGGTGACCGGGGCGACACGAGCCAACTGGGCTGGCAATTGATGGCACTGGCGAGCAGCCGGCAGCTCGGACTGGCTGAAGCCGCCGCTGCCGAAGAGGCGAGTCGGGGGTTTCTCGATACCGTGACGTCGGGACGGCGGGCGGGATTGGCTTCGTACCGTCCCGGTGAACGGCCGACGCCGGCCATGACCGCCGAGGCGCTCTACGCCCGGCTGCTACTCGGGCTCTCCCCTGAATCACCTACAGTCGCGGAGGCTGCCGCGTTCCTTGACCAGCATCGCCCGGGCCGTTCGCGGGTCGATAGCTACGCCTGGTACTACGGCACGTTGGCCCTGTTTCATGTGGGGGGGGAACCCTGGCAGCGGTGGAACAGTGGCCTGCAGCAGACGCTGCTGTCGCTGCAGCGAACCGGCACCGGTTCCCCGGTCGGAAGTTGGGATCCTGACGCGGCTTGGGGGCGTCACGGCGGACGTGTCTATGCCACGGCACTCGCGGCCCTGATGCTCGAGGTCTACTACCGCTATCAGCCGCTGCACCGCGCGAGCGGGAAAAGTCGGCCGAAACAGACAGCTGATCAGTTCGGCCAACTATTCTCGAAGGCCGAGGATGAGCAAGGTTTGACCCGCTGACGGGGTAAGATAGACTTGTGTGCAGCATGGTAGGCCGTCAAGCAGCAATCTGCGGCCGCCAGCTCCACCTCCCCGGATACCGGTGAATGCCGGCCCGGAAAGACAGAAAGGTCACCAGCATGCTCGGCTTCATGGGCCTTGGCACGGTCGAACTCATCGTTGTCGCAGTGGTGATCCTGCTGTTGTTCGGCGCCCGTCTGCCGCGGGTGATGCGGTCGCTCGGCGAGGGAATCGTCGAGTTTAAACGGGGCATTAATGCCGGCGACGACGAGCCCCGCCTGGGACAGCCGGGCAACTCGGCCGGTGCCGATTCACGTCCGACCGAATAAGTTCACCGGCGACGGCGGTTGCCTCCAGCGTTCCCCGCCGAGGGATGCGCTTCTTTGGTCATCACGGTAGGCTCCGAGGAAAGGCAAAGTCATGTTCGGGTTGGGCCCATTCGAAATCCTCGCCATCGGCGCGATCGCGGTGATGCTCTACGGCAAGCGGCTGCCAGAGGTAGGCCGAACCGTGGGCAAGAGTCTGGCCGATCTGCGGCGGCAATGGGCGACGATCTCTCGTGACCTCGACGTGGCTGGCCAGCTCGAGGGCAGCCGGGGCGGAACGAGTCGGCAGCCACCGCCGAGCCGGTATGACGAAGACGAGTCGATCGCGACCGGGCCCGTGTTTGAAGCCCCGAAGCCGCCGTCAGGGTCGTGACGAACCGTCCCGGGCGTGCTAGAGTTTGGCGTTGCGGGCAGCTAGCTCAGTTGGTTAGAGCGCCACGTTCACACCGTGGAGGTCACAGGTTCGAATCCTGTGCTGCCCATTCTGGCTGCTGTCGGCGGATAGGGATCAACGCCCCAAGGGGACTGAAGTGGGATCAGATGCTGCCGATCAGTTCGGACAGGAAAACGAAAAGCTCGTAGCCAGCGATTGATAAAACAGCTGCGACTGCCAACCAAAAGAAGAGTGAAAAGGGAGTGCCAACCTCTTCTCGTTGCACCTGCCGACGACGTTTTCTGCGGATTTCGTGAAACTTCAACTGAAGCTTGCCGGTGAAATCCTGGAATGCCCGCGATAGTTCGCCCGTCAGTTCTGTCAGGCCCTCGAGGTAGAGGTCGCCACCATATCCGGCAAGAACAGACGCAGTTTCAGGGGCAAGTTGGCGGATGCCGGCGAGCGAAAGACTCTTCCCACGGTGATCGGCCAGTTCGGTCGCCACGGCTGGCGTCAGTGATGAAACGCCATTGAGCGCGAGCCGGCCCCGGTACTCTGCCAAGATGGCTGCGGTGCCCGGCTCAAGCCGGGAGAGCCCGCCGAGCGAGAGCCCTTCTCCTCGGTGTCGAGCAAGCGCCGTAGCCAACTCATTGGGCAACGACGTGAGGCCGTCGAGGGCAAGTGTTTCTCCGCGATGCCTCGCCAATGCTGCGGCGGACTTTATGTCTAAAGCGGCGATGCCTCTGAGGTAGAGCGAAGACTGGCTGCGGGCGATCTGCTCAGCGATCTGCACGGAAAGCGACTCAAGGGCGTTGAGCCGCACTGGTTCGGACCTCGAGGCGAGATACTTGGCCAATCTCGGATCCCGTAGTTGGGTAAACCCGAATTGGCCCCGCTGCGACGCCCGGAGAGCCCAGCGCTCGTGCCTCGTGAACGTGAATAACCGGGCTGGCCAGACACCTATCAAGTGACGCTCGATTGCTGCCTGATAGGGCAGCCAACGGGCAGCCTGGCGAGCGAGCAGCGGGCCGAGAACTGCTGGCCGCCTCTTTTTTGGGGCCTCGATTCCCGTTTCGGTTTGCTGGGCCCGGGATTCGATCCCCCGGTTCTCGGTATTGCCGAGGTCACCGCGCTCGAAAGCTACTCGCCGGCTGGAATCTTCGAAGAGAACCAGCCTTCCGCAGGCGGGACACTGCGAGATTTTATTGGGCGCAGCCGGAAATCCCCTCCCGCATCCAGGGCAGTTTCGCAGGGTTTTGTCGGGTTCGTCGGGTATTGCAGCCACCGGAGAAACGGTCAACAGTCAAAAGTCGAGTGAGGGGGCTGACTAGCCCATTATCAGGGAACACCAGTGTAACCGATGCTCAAGAAAGTCGCCCGCCGCTAGGCGAGAAAAACTCTGCTGCCAACAAAATTCAATTTTGCAATCCCCCGGTGAACTGGTATACCCTTGCAGCGTGAGACCGGTTTTCGTCTGCACTCCGAAGCGTTCGGGAGTTGCGGCCTGTGCGACTGGCGATGGTCCCACTTGTTTTTTCGTTCAACTCCCGACGTTTTGAGGTTCCAAGGTTTATGTCCCGGAAGATTTACGTGGGAAACCTTCCCTGGTCGACCACGTCTGCCGATCTCGAGGCAATGTTTGCCGAGCATGGGGCGGTGCGATCGGCTGAAGTTATCTCGGATCGCGAGACCGGACGGTCTCGTGGATTCGGTTTTGTAGAAATGGAGTCGGACGAGGGCCTGCAGGCGGCAGTCTCGGCACTCAATGGCCATGAGCTCAATGGTCGTCCGCTGACCGTCAACGAAGCCCGCGAGCGGACGCCTCGTCCGGCCGGCGGTGGCGGTGGTCGTGGCTACGGCGGCGGTGGCGGCCGTGGGTATGGTGGCGGTGGTGGTGGCGGTGGCCGTGGTTACGGCGATCGCTACTGATGACGCCCGGTTTGATGCCGGTATGAGTCCGATTCTTTGGGCTCTTCCGACAGCAGGCGAAACAAACGTACGGGGCCGATTCTTCGGAGTCGGCCCCGTGCAATTTTTTGAGCAGCAGATAAACTTTGGTCGTTATGGTGCCCTGGCACCGTCGACCAACGTGCCGGCGGAATGTTGCCCCAGTTGTCATGGGGCGTTCCCCAATGGCCGCCATCCGTTCACACATTTGCGGAAGAAGACTCGATGAGCCCGATGCCCGGTAGGAAGCGTTTCGCCAAAACAGCTCGCAAGCGGTCGAAGCCGAAGCCCAAGGTCAAGAAAAAAGACCCGATCTTTATCGACGGCGAACGTCCGCGGCCAATGTATGTCGATTACAAGGATCTTGAACTGCTGGGCAAGATGGTGAATCGGCAGGCCAAGATCATCGGCCGCCGGAAGAGCGGCTGCACGGCGGCGAGCCAGCACGCGGTGACCCGGGCCATCAAGCGGGCACGGTTCATGGCGTTGCTGCCCTACGTTGTTGACTGAAACGGTCGTGCCTTCCGATGGCAGCTGAATCCTCCGCCGGAGCCTGGTTTCGCTGTCGCCGCCGAGTCGAGTTCCGCGACACGGACGCTGCGGGCATTGCCCACTTCTCGGCCTTCTTCTTCTGGATGGAGTCGGCGGAGCACGAACTGCTGCGGCATCTCGGTCTGCGGGTGGTCGAACACGAGCCGGACGATGCGGACGCACTCAAGGTGGAACTGGCCGCAGCCGAAGAGACCGCCGCTCCGGCCAGGCTCGAAGTCAGCTGGCCGCGAGTATCGGTGACGGCAGACTACAAGGCGGCCGTGCGATTTGGTGAGGAGGTTGATGTTGCAGTGGCAGTGGCTGCAATTGGGGCCTCGAGCGTGACGTATGCGTTTCGGTTTGAGTCGGCCGGCCGGCTCGTGGCCACCGGCCGAGTGGTTGCGGTGCGATGCCTGCTACGACCCGGCCGCAAGCCGCAGCCGGTGCGGCTTTCGCCGTTGGTCGCTCGGCAACTCACCTCGCACCTGCTGCCGCCTGAGGCCTGAGGAGTGGCAGCCACGGGAGGAATGCCCGCATGCTGGAAGTTGAGTCGCTGTTCAAGTCGTATCCGACGCCGACGGAGCCGCTGGCCGTGCTGTCCGATATCAGCCTGACGGTGCAACCGGGGGAGCGGCTGGTCGTGATGGGACCAAGTGGATCGGGGAAAAGCACGCTGCTTGCCATCCTGGGCGGGCTCGAGCCCCCGACAACGGGACGTGTCCGGCTCGATGGCATTGACCCCTACCAGCTTTCGGCCGGTGGCCGGGCCGGGTTTCGGAACCAGCAGATCGGCTTCGTGTTTCAGGAGCATCACCTCCTGGAAAGCTGCACCGCTGTCGACAACGTGCTGCTGCCGGCCATCGCCGCCGGCCGGGTGCCGGACGAGTTGGTTGAGCGGGCCCGTGATCTGCTGGAGCGGGTGGGGCTTGGTGATCGGCAGCGGCACCTGCCGGCGGAACTTTCGGGTGGCGAGCGACAACGGGTGGCGGTCGCCCGGGCCGCGGTCCTCAGGCCCAGGCTTATTCTCGCAGACGAGCCGACCGGCCAGCTCGACAGTCGCAATGCCGCCGGCATCGTCGATCTGCTTGCCGATCTGGTCGCAGACGATAACGGCATGCTGGTGCTGGTGACACACGACGCCGCGATTGCGGGGCGGCTTGTTGGTGACCGGCAGAGCCGCCGGCTCGAACTGGCTGATGGA
>Ga0180432_10004987_pt1 | contig 17920 bp, 16 predicted proteins | sample SS_ome_10_FD_132414 | JGI IMG/M metagenome (GOLD analysis project Ga0180432, IMG submission 132414) | Hypersaline lake sediment archaeal communities from the Salton Sea, California, USA - SS_1_MS_2 metaG | ecosystem: Environmental > Aquatic > Non-marine Saline and Alkaline > Hypersaline >...
CTTGTAACCATTGCAACTGATGCTGTGGCACCCATTAATAAACCAATATTCGATATAACCATTTAATTTCCTGCTGTTTCATATTTTAAATTCTTAAAAAAAATTTATTATGTATTTCCTTATGTTTAAACTTATATAAATGTGATAGGGCTAAATTCGATATCAAAAAAAAGAAAAAAAAGAAGGTATATTTTAATAAAGATCTTTTATTGCGAAATCTAAGCCTAATTCAGAAAGCGTGTCTTTTAATGGATATCCATTATCGGGATTCCAGCCCATTTTTTCACAATATCCCTTGTATTCTTCTTGGTAATCGATTCCAACTGATCTTTCTGGGATTTCATTTTTAGCAATCTCTACTCCTTCTCGAATCGTAAATGCTTGTCGTAAACTCTGAATCCTCTGCCCGGATTTAATTAACTCCTCCACAGAAACATCCCATCCGGAGACCGATTTAATCGCTTCTAAGAGAGGATATTTCTGGTAGAAAAATATAAACTCGCACAATCCAAGACTGTTAGTTGCTTGTTTTAGACAAACTATACTTTTAATGGCTTCGTTTCTTTCGTCCCCAGCTCTCTTAAATTTTCTAGGAACTGAAAAACCTTCTATAAATCCATTAGCCTTTTGAAGTGGACCAGTCATCATCAAATCAATTGATGCCGCCGTGTGCCTACCGGGAGTTGGATCGAACGCATATGTCATTCCTAGCGATTTGTAAGCTTTTGGTGAATGCATGGGAAGTTCTTGTCCTAAAGAATGCATTGCGTATTCACTTCCCTTTCCTAATTTTTCAGCAGCTTTCTTAACTCCATCAGCTAAAACATCACCAATACCTTCGCGATTAATTATCTTCTTCAGCAGTTCTATCATTGCCTCTGAATTACCCCAGGTTAATTCTAAACCACCAGTATCGTCTTTATTTATTAATCCGTTCTCGAAACATTCAATAGCAAAGGCGATTGTTGACCCTACTGAGATTGTATCTATTCCACCACGGTTAGCTATATCGTTTAGTTTAAACAGTGAGATTAAATCGTCGTTTAACGACATTTGCAGGAATGCGGCACAAGTTTCATATTCTGGGAGATGTGTTTCCTCAAGTCCAGCTTCAGGCACCTTCATTATTGCTCCACATTGCACTGCGCACGAAAAACATCCATAGTCTTTTTGTTTATATTTATTGACTTGTTCTCCCGTAATTTTGCTCAGCTTGTCGGGAGGATAATCTGCTGCAGCTGTACCGCCCCAGTTTTTAACAGGAGTATCTCCGCTTTGCGTAGATATGAAATTCATCCACGATGTTCCTTGAGTTTTCCACATGAAGATCGCTCCACCTGTTGCTGCGTTAATATCTTCATTATATTCTTTAGTTTTTGAAACTAAAGTGCTACTATCGGCAAGTTCAAGTTTATTACTTCCTTTAAGCACGAGAGCCTTTAATTTTTTTGATCCCATTACCGCACCAAAACCCGATCGTGCTGCAATCCTGCCTTTATCACAAACTATACCTGAAATCAGTGAGATTTTCTCACCTGCAGGACCTATACTTGCTGTTTTTACATTTCCGTGTTTTTCAACTAATTTATTCTCTGTTTCGACAGCATCTAAACCCCAAACATCAGAAGCATCTAATAATTGCTTATCACCATCAATTATTGCTATATACTTAGGACTACTAGCAACTCCTTTTATTAGTATTGCATCGTAGCCGCACTTTTTGATTTCTGGTCCAAATGTGCCACCGCTATTTGAATCGCCCCACGTACCAGTTAAAGGAGATTTACCTGCGACCATATATCGCCCAGAAAGAGGTGCGACGGTACTAGTCAGTAACCCTGGAAAAAACCCAAAAATTGCATCAGGTCCAAGGGGATCCACTTTAGCAGCCATTTTTCCATAAAGTAGTTTTGCTGCTAATCCATAACCACCCAGATATTGGCGCATTACTTCTTCTGATAAATTTTCTTCGTCAAAAGATTCGTTTGAAAGATCAACGATTAATATCTTACCACAAAATCCAGTTACCATTATCATTCAACTCTATTGTTATTTATTATTAATTGTATTTTATTCTAAAAATAAATCTAGTAAATATAATTTATGAGCAGAAGAGATATAAAGGTTTATATTCATGGCTCTCGTTCTTACCGATAATACATAACGATAAGAAAAAACAAAAAAAGAATTTATCCTCCTCCAAGAACTGGGAAAATTACCAGTAAATCGTTTTCAAATAGCACATAATTAAAATCTGTAATGCGTATGCCATTTACCATGACGATTGCGCCTTTTTCTTTGGGAATTTTTAGAAACTCAATTGCATCAGATATTGTTTTATTTTCGAGATCGAGCTTGAAAGATTCACCTAAACCGGTTTCAGATGGAGCAAATTTCCTAAATGTAGCATATAATTTAACATCTACTGGCATTATTTAATTCCTTAATAATAATCCACATCAATATCACGATTTGTATAACCGTGACCCTTTATGTGCTGTCCTCCACAGAGAAGCCTCATGTTAAACGGAAATAAAGCAACTCTATCACCATCAGAAAGAATATCGGAAGGTTTGGCTAAGTTTCCGTTAATGAAGCAATCACCAAGTTCGCTCATTTTTAATTCTAAGCGCTCGACATATTGAACGAATGTTTCGCCGTCTTTATAATCGCTCATGAGGATTGTATCTTCTGCAAGACAACTTCCAGGTACGATTTGCTTTAAACGCTCGTAAAGATGTGTTTCAATCATTCTATTATATTAAAATTGTGAAGATTTATAATGTTTTTATTTTTACACATGTTCGTTTAATCTCTGGATGTGTGAAACATTTGCAAAAAATTGCATGCCTATAGGAAATAAAGCAACTCTATCGCCATTGTATATTGCTGTATAATTGTTTGCCAACTTTCCGTTGATAAAACAATTGCCCATATCATTAACATCTAAATCTAAGCGTTTGACAAACATTTCAAAAGTTTCACCTTCTTTATAATCACACATTAGTATGGTTTCTTCCGTAGCACAACTATTAGATACTAGAGATCTGAACTTGCCATAAAGTCGAGTTTCAATCATCCCAATTGTAAAATAAATTGGAATTATTTAAATCGTTTCATTATAAAAAAAAGGAAAATTGAGTTTAAAATGAATTAAACTCTTAGATTTAAACACCTTTATATACCTTGTCAACCTCGTCATCTGCTACATCAAAGGTAACGTCATGAGGTGGTAACGGTTCTTTCAAAAAGAATTCTGGGAGTCTATCATCTTTTTCTGTAAAGCCTGCTCGACGATTAAAGTCTAGTTCTGCTTTTAAAATGGCCATGCCATACGCTCCTATATCAATTTCCTTACCTAGAAATGCGTTAATTGTCTGTGCCATTCCGGCCATTCCATTATCATCGTCAAGAACGCAAAATGCTATAAATAAACAATATCCTGTGGCGTCTATAAACGCAGTAGTCGCTTGAAAGGTTCTAGATAGATCTGCTTTTTCAAGGATTCTAGGATCAGTTACTTCACCTTTAATTCCAAGTATTTCTGCCGCAATTGTATAACCAGCGGTATGATCTGCGCCCATTGGTGTTGTAGCATAAGTAACTCCAATTCCTCGTATGGGTCGCGGATCATAAGCAGGTAAGGATTGTCCTTTTACTGAAGGAATTCTCGAAACTCCTAATACTTTTCCAGCGTTTGTAGCACCTGAAGCACATAATCTACCCAATGCAGAATTATCATTGTAAATCTCTTTTAGTGCTGCTATGGCTCCTTTTCCATCTCCGAAGGCAATAAGCCCCGCTTCCATTAGGACGCCAAGCGTTCCACCTGCTTCGATTGTATCAAGTCCAACATCGTTACATATTCTATTCAGCTCTGCAACATCGTGTAGGTCTCCAATAGTTAAATTAGTTCCTAAAGCCCAAGCAGATTCGTATTCTAGGGGGCCTACTTGATGTTTTCCAGTATTTTCGTATGGAACAACATTGGAGCACATCATCACGCACCCTGGATGACAGGCGTGGCCATATCGTCCCTCTGCGGCGTCACCAAACTTTTCTTTGGTTTTATCAACTAACTCGTGGACGGCTTCACCAGAAATTTTGGCAGCATTCTCAAAACGTCCTGAACGGAAGTTTTTTGTGGGCAAACCTCCTGCTTCGTTTAAAATATTCATTAAGACATTAGTACCATAGTTAGATAATCCGCCGTATGGATTTCCATCATCGTCCTTAAGCTTACCTGTGACTGGATGGGCGGTTAATGCTTTTGTGAACATTTTTCGACCTTCTTCGAATTTTTCCTTGTCTTTTGGTTGAGGTGGTTCGCCTCCCGTATCGTCAGTTATCACGGATATAACGCGTTTCGAACCAAGAACTCCCCCAAGTCCACCCCTTCCCGCGTATCTGCCAGGATCAGTGTTTTCCACGTTATTTCCGAACACTCCTGCGTTAGGAGATAGACGCTGTCCAGCGATGCCACACCCTATTATACCTGGTTTCGAAGGATAATCTTGCCAGATTTTTGTAATCAAATCATATAGACCCATATTAGCGTATTCATTGGTCTTTTTAATCTCGCATTTATCTTTCTGTATGATAATGCTATACCAATCAGATGTACCTGCTGGAGGCATGCCTTCAATAATTACACCACGAATTCCAAGACAACCCAGCTTGCCTGCAGTTATTCCTCCTGCATTTGCTTCCTTAATACCTCCTGTAAGAGGTGATTTTCCTCCAACACTTAGTCTTCCCGAAGAGGGTGCAGATGTTCCCGCTAACAACCCGGGTGATATGACAATTTTGTTAAATTCTCTTAACGGATGACACATTGGGTCAACTTCTTTAGAAACAATTGTTGATGTGAGGGCCCTTCCTGCTAAAGTTTCGTATTCCGCAGGAAGATCCTCCCATTTATGAGATAAATCACTCATATTAACTCTTAATATCTTATATGCCATTTTTTTTCACCATATTATTAATACATTGCTAAAAATGAACAGTAAAAAAGTAAGGATCTTTACTATTTAATTATAACGCTTAAAAAATATCGTTCTAAATGATGGTACATAACGAAAGGATAACATAGATGTTGTTTAAGGAGAGGACAATTTCCCAGAGCATGTTTTTACATTCCTTATTGATTCAGAATTGGAAGAGCTCATTAAATTTTCAGAAAAAAAGGACATTGTCAGTGCCTCATCAGAAATAGGAGATACCATTCTAATATATTTAACAAAACAATAATTATTAACTATTCTTTCAACACCCCATTCCACGATTTTCTTTACGATATCATTCTGAGCATCGCTACTCCACTGCATTTTACATTCTTTACCGCAAAATATCAATTCTGGTTTTGGTTGACAAATATTGACGAGTAAGGTTTTATTATTATTCCTTTTTCTAATTTTCTTCTTACAATATTCACAAATCATTGTATTGCTTTTGCATCTTTATAAGATATAGACTGATTTTTATCGAAAATATTTAAAAGAAAAAGTCATTAATGAAACATTAAATATTAAATTCGGATTAGATTTTTATGAGTTCGTAATCCGTGGAGCCTATTTTGTTTTTTAGGGACGCATTAAATTGCATTTGATATCCCAGCATTTCACTTAAAGGTGATGAGGCTTTAAATTTCTCTACGCCTGGCGGTTCGGGTTCCCGCCAAGTACCATCCTTTTCCAATATTGGGAGCCCAGGAGCGTTTATTTCTGTATCAACGCAAGCTTTATCAATAGCTACTGGATCAGTAGAACCAAAAATTCCTAGATCAGGGACGACGGGAGGTCCAGGGTTGGAAACGCAATCGCACATTACAACAACATCAAATGCAAAGTTAATATATCGAATGTTTTCGGGGCCGAAAGATGTCATTACAGCCAAGGCGTTATCAATAAATCGCTCTACAAAAGCATCACCCAATATCATTGATGGATTTTTGATAGGGCTTTTTTTCTTCTTATGTGGGCACTTTAACATGCATTTGAGACATCCATAACATAGATCCTGGTTAATCACTGCGGAATCGTTCTCAATTGAAATTGCTTTTACCGAACAACTTTCTATGCATTCCTGATTGCATGTAGTAATATCGCATTTTCTGGATAAAATTTTTGGAAGTTTACCCATATGAGCTAAAAATTTATTTCTTTTAGTAACACAGCCTATTCCGAGTTGTTTTAGCGCACCTCCAAAAGTTGCTTGTGGGTGACCTTTAAAATGTGAAATTACGACCATTTTATCAAATTTGAATAATCCTGTAGCAACGGAAACATCTTTAAAATGAATACCATCTATCTGAATCTTTTTTCCATCTGTTCCATCTTCACCATCAATGAATTGTAGTGGAGCACCAATAACGGATTCGTTGTATCCGTGAAGATTAGCAATTTTCGCGTGATCTGCGGGATTTGCGCGGTGGTTTATGCATACATAATAGTCTTCGGAAATGTCTATTTTTCGAGCCCGTAAACCCAAACCTTGAGTTTCTATTAAAGTGGGGATAGCATCCTTAGATTTAATCGCATCTACCACTTCTCGAACGTAATCGGGTCGTAAATAGCGCGTGTTTTGTGCTTCTCCAACGTGGACTTTCACGGCAACTTTATCGCCAGCTTGGATGTTGTCTAATATTTTATCTAAAATCAACCTTGTCTTGACCAAATTGTTCGTCGACATGATTTTTGCGTCGCTTCTGAGGGCAGCAACTTCTATAGGAGATGCCCAATATACTATCGGTTTATTTGTCATGAAATCATCATTAAAATTAATTTATAATTTAGGAAAAATTATAATTCTATTAAAATTAAATTATTCTATATTATAAACAATAAAATATGGTGAAGAAAACATGGTAGATGAGAAATCTTCAAAAAAAGTAGGTGGCTCGTTATTGTTTCTTATCGTGATAATGATTGCCATCTTCGCTTGGATAACGTATGGAACTTTACAAGGAGTACTGGGAACGCTGGCTTATCTTATCATTGGACTTCTAAACTTATTTCCCTGGATTATTCCATTTGCAGGAATTCCACTCGGCATCATGGATGTGATGGGAATATATGGATTTGGAATGGGTAATTTAACGTTGAATCTTGCTCATTTAAGCAATAGCTGGATGCCAATCCTATGGTTCTGGATCATTTCGATTATAGGCAGTTTAATCGATATTTTTTTGATGTATCTAACAATCTCGTGGTTGAAAGGATTAAAATATCGAAAGAAAGAGCCTAAGACCAATTTAGCTCTTATTAATTGTAATATCATTGATGGAGCCAGGGATAGCAAGGTCATTAAAAATGGCGTGATTTTGATCAAAAATATAGCTGAGGATGGAGAGATTGCTGGCTTAATTACAGGCGTAGGGAAAAACGGAGAGGTCGAGATCCCACCGGATTATAAAAAAGTTGATCTAAATGGAGAATACGTGCTTCCAGGGTTAATTAATGCCCATTGTCATTTAACGGGAAGTGGAAAACCGATGAAATTAATGAATTTAAGCGACGAGACCTTAGAGAAGTTAGTAAAACTGCTTAAAACACCAATTGGAAAAGCTCTACTTAAAAAATTGATGCGCGGGAACATGACTAACGCTTTAAACGCAGGAGTTACTACGCTTAAAACGATGAGCGATCCCTTATTTTTTGACTTGAAAATCAGGGATTTGATTTCAAAAGGAAAGATCATTGGACCTAGACTGATTTGTGCAGGCTTAGGAATCTGTATCACGGGAGGTCATGGAGGAATCATGGCTCATGTGGCAGATTCAATTCCAGAAGTTAGAAAAGCCATTAGATATAACTTGAGAAAGGAAGTTGATTTCATTAAAATCATGTCCACTGGTGGTGTAATGGATGCACGCAAAATTGGAGAAGCCGGAAGAGCCCAAATGACAATAGAAGAAATTGAAACAGCGTGTTTTGAAGCTCATAGAGGAAACATTCCAGTTGCGACCCATTGTGAAAGCACTATAGGAATTGAGGAAGCATTAAAAGGAGGAGTCGATACTATTGAGCACGGAGCGGAGATTACAGACGATTTAGTACCTCTTTTTAAAAATAATCCAAAAGCTCTTAATGGATATACTGCTTTAACTCCAACGCTTTGCGCGGGCATGGGTCTTTCCACGTTTCCAATAGAAGACACAAAAATCACGCAAATAAAACGTGAAAACGGAATACTAGTTGAAACTGGAATGATAAAAGGATTACAAAGAGCATACAAAGAAGGGATTAAAATTTGCGTTGGAACTGATGCTTCTGTACCTTATTCTACACATTATGAAGTGTGGAAAGAACTAAAATATTACTTAAAATACACGGATATGAAGGCTCAGGAAGCCATTTATTTCGCGACAAAAAATAACGCGGAATTGATTGGTATTGGTGATATCACTGGGAGCGTTGAAATAGGTAAATCAGCAGATTTACAAGTTGTCCCTGGAAATCCCCTCGAAAACATAGACTTTCTAGGTCAAGTTACTAAAGTTGTAATAATGGGGCATTTAATTACAAATCCAAAAATCAAAAAAGTCAAGAAACTAAAGGAAATTACTCCCTTAGAAATTTAAATTGATAATTTTTCTTTTATTTTATAATATTATTGGACCTATGGTAGTTATATTAAACAGTTTTGCAGCATTTTCGCCTAATATTTTCCTCTTAAAAGTATCGTTAATGGGAACTTCTTTAAAAGCAGGTAATATCTTATTCCAGTGACAAATGGGGTGATCACTCGCAAAAAATACTTTATCTTCCAAGTTATATTTTGTAAAAGCATCCCAAGGGAAATATTGGTAGAGATCAGGGTGAGCAGATACATCAATATACACATTTGGATGCCTAAGAACAACAGACCAAGCATCCCAGAACCATGGAGTTCCCATATGTCCCATTATAATCGTTAAATCCTCATTTTCTGTAGCAAGTTTATCTACTAACTGAGGATGCCCAAGACTTGCGATAGCTCCCACAGTTGATACCTGATGTCCAGTGTGAGTCCACAATATAGTTCCAGTATCCGCTATTTTTCGCCAGAGAGGTTTAAATTTTGAATCAGAAATATCAAACTTCTGAACGGGAGGGACCAATTTCACGCCTTTTAGCTCCAATGAATTAATTGCATAATCGAGTTGTTCCATTGCGTCAGGTGCGGGAACATCTATCCCTGCAAATCCTATGAACCTGTCTGGATGTCTCTTAGCGAAGTCTGCGATATCATCATTAGTAACCAGACAGATTCCATACGCCGTAATAATATTGAATGAGACAATAACTGCTTTATCTATTCCATTTTTATCCATTGAAACAATATAATCATCGATTGAAGTTTTAGTAGAAAAAACCTTCATAGACGCCCGATAATATCGTTGTTTACTCAAGTCAGTACCGCCCATTGCTTCAGCAATCTTATTTATCTCAGGCCACGTAGCTTCTTTACAAAACGGGTGCACGTGGATATCAATAATCATATCTTGGATGACCTCCTTATAGAGAATATCATCATGGATGACATTTTATCTTACTGATTTTAATTATAACTAATTATGAATAATAATCAGTTCCAACTATATAAATAAAAGCGATTAATCATCTAAGCTATTGATTACTTTAATAAGGAATGAAGACACAATGGTTTCTTGACCAGATAAGCCATGGGCAGATAAGGTATATTTCTTTTCGGGTTTTTCCAAAAATAGAACATTTTCTTCTGGTAAATTTAAGGCTTCTTTTGTGAGTAAGGCTTCTTCAAATATTACGAGGTTATCCTCCTTCCCATGAACTAAGTACACCCTATCTTTATCCTGAAATGGGCTCTTCTTCTCTAAAAAATATTTCGCAGATACTTTTTTGTTCCATGATTCAAGGTCGTCTAGATCCCTTTTCGTGATATTCTTATAAATGAACTTGGTAACGACCGTTTTATGCCTTTTAAACATCTCTAAGATGTCGTAAGTTCCAGAGATTCCAACTACTTTCTTGATTCGCTGATCTGAATATCCTCCTGTTAAACTCATTTGTGCGCCCATGGATTGGCCCATCATGCACAATTTGTTCTTGTCTACTCCGTCCAAATTTTCTAAGAAAGTGATTTCATTTTCAACATCAGAGAGGATTCCAACAAAATCGTTCATGCTAAAATCCTTGCTTGTTGATTTTCCATGTCCTCTCGCATCAATACACAAAACAGTACACCCATACACAGCTAAAGGGATAGCATATTTATAGACTCTCTCGATTTTTCCACGATATCCGTGATGGAACAAGATTCCGATTTGTTGTTCGTTAGGATCACTTAGTATGGATCTAAGGACAACACCGTGAAGATTCTGTCCCTCGAGTTTAGAAGGGATCTTTACTTCCCTTATCGAAACTTGCGACAAGTCAATCCAACTTGGAAATGGCCAAAACAGGAAATTAACGTATAATTGAACAGTAATGAACGCAGTAAGCATGAAACAAATGAGGAAAATTAATCCGAAGATCAAGTTAAAACTAGCGACTATTGGAGTTGCAATGCTAAAGACAACGAGAATTATAAAAAAGCTATAAAACCTAAAATCTTTCATGTAAAGTTAAAATTATTTGTCATTATTAAACTTTAAGAGCTAGTGATTTGGACAAAAAGGGTTACAAGTAGTCGTCAATAGTCCTTTGGTTTTTGATGAAGTCCACCATCTTGCTACTTTTTTTCCATTGTTTAAGGTTCACCATTAACCCCTCAGCCATCTTAACAAGTGAATCATCAAAATTATCGATAATGATTGGAATAGACGTTTCCATTGCGTTTTTTACCGTTTCTCGTATAACCCACACGCCTAAAGGAACCAAGTATCCCCCTCGCACTTCTCTAAAGATAAGGACTCTTGCTTGCTTCCTAATGCTAAATAAATATTCGCAAACTGATTTTCGGGCAGCATAATATGCTCCAGTAATGTTGCTTGCGTAATTTTTCCGACCTTGATAAAATTCAAAATCATTCATTATTTGGGGTTTTAGATTTCTATTATCTCCATTAAGGTTTATGTTCCAGAGCGTATTAGGAGCCCACACCTCGTTCATATCGAATGCAAACTTACCCGGAAATAATAGTATTTTAAAATGGTTATCTAAATAACTTCCCTCAAAAATACGATGATCGTTTATCTCGGGAAATCTTTTGATTTCTTTAATCAATCTCTTCGAGATCATGTCATCAATTGCGGTAATAGTCCACCTCGTTGGCACGATTCTACGCCTTTTTTTCTGGCCAAGTAGTCCTGCCGAAAATACCCTTTCGATCGTTGACTGGGGCACGTGTCCTTTTATGTAAAGATGTTCTGATATTGCCTCGTTAGCATTCAAGTCTATATCTGATACGCAATAATCCACTTTTGGATGTACTTTCACGTTTTCGGTAATTCTTATTTTTTCAGTGACTCCAGTAGGACCTATTGGGAGAGCATGGTTATCCATCATTATTCCTAAATTCATTTTTTCTAATTTGGTTTCCGTGTCGACGGGACGAGCCGCCATTGAAAGTTCTTGAGAAGCATCCAACAATTTTGAAACTTTTATGGTTAAAGTGTTTTTTAATCTTTGCTTACCTACAAACACGTTCATTTTGAAATTATTTCTGACCAAGCTACTCCTATATTGGATAACATCAATCATTTGTTTTCCATACCAAAGTTCCGGAGCGTCGAGAACATGATAATCTGTAACATTGGTTTCAAATTCATTGAATGGAACCAGAGGTCCGATATTTACGTTTGGATAATTATATCTACCAACAAAAAAACCAGGTGGACTTGCACCAAAGATTTCTACATTACGCTTTGTTTTACCAAACTCGTAGGGTAGCATCGATTTTAAAACGGATTGCTTTAATAAGATTGGGCACGATGTTTTCCCACATAATAATCTTGCTCCCTTACATCGAAGACAAATGTTTTTTTCTGTCGGAGGTCGTACCAATCTTCATCGAACCTTTCGAAATGAATAAGTAATACTTATTAGATCAACATCCTATTATTAAAAAAATAATAGAGTCGCGGTTTTTAATATATTTAATGTTGCGATAATAAATTGATTAATGCTCGAGGAATTTCTTTGTAATCTTCTACGGCATAAAACTTCCCTTTACCTGCTTTGGCTAAGTCCCGGCAGGTATCGATCCCTCTATCAGCATCATTATCTGCGGGCATTCCAATCACGTGAAGCTTAGGATAGGTTTTTGCTATTTCCAATGGATCCTCTCCACGATTATAGTTTCCGTCAGAAATTAAGATACCAAATTTATTTTTTGTAATATCTCTAACTTTATTTAACTCTTTTAAGCCTTTCTCCAGGCCTATATGGATATTTGTAAAACCAACGGCTTCAGAATCCAAAATTTCGTCTATTATGTTGGTTACCGATTTTTTCTCGTCGATCCTTTTTAGCGTCATTGCCGTGGAGTTAAAAAGCACTATGCTATAATCTTCTTTATCCATGTTATAAGCAAGAACTGAAGTAGTAAGCGCAGCGTTTAGCAGGAGCCGCCCGTACATGCTCCCACTGGTATCGAGTATCATAACTACTTTTCGTTTCTGCCGCTTTCTTTTAATTCCATAGATGTCCTTGTGGCTCAAACTCTTTTTATATACTTTCAAAGGATTGTGTTGAATTGTTTCGTCTAAATCAAATTCTGGCATTCCAATTTCGTAATGGGGGATAGTTTTCCTGAATTGTCCCCTGATTCCCTTGCTTGTTATTTTTAACGACATCTTGATGATGCTTTGACGAGCCAATCTCCTGAATATATACTTGTATTTCTCGCTAATGGGACGCCTCACGAAAAAATACACTTCCGGTACGAATGCGCCCGATTCTTCTGCTTTTTGTGAGAAGAATTTTACGCCTTCCTCACAATCGAGAGCATCTGTTGCGGCATAAACGTTCGACTTGAGCATCCCCATTATTGCTTCAAGATTTTTGTATTGGATCGCCAGGTAGGTTAATTCCTTGATTTCCTTATAATCTAAAGTGTTAGCAAGGTGCCTGTAATAATCGGGTTTTTTCTTTTTTTTCCTAATTATTTCAAACTTTAATATTTCTTTATCAGGAGGTCTATCAGTTAACCTCACGTGCAGCCGTCCATTCTCAATCTCCTCGGAATCTTCCGCAGAGAAATCATCGATTATTGAAAATCCGAACTATTCAATACTGCCAGAACAATTTCAGCAATGATTTCGGTTTTCGACTTGTTAATGCCGTCTTCGAGCTCGATCTTGTTATATAGGGCCATGATTGCCGCTTCAACCCAATCTTTCGAGTTATTGACTTTACTATTTTGGTTCATTAGTGCAGCAAGATCAATTGAGCCCCTAATTGAACTTCCTCTACGCAACGCCGTGCTATCTCTGGTGATCTGGATAATTTCTTGAGAAATTTTAGCAATTCTTTCAGCTTGTTCTCCATTTAAACCAACTTCTTGAGTGATGATTTGCATTTCTTCTTTTGGTGATTGATAATTCAACTTGATCCACACGAATCTATCCTTGAGAGCCTCTCCTAAAACAGTTACACCTATGTGAGCGGCAGGATTTTGCGTGGCAATTACAAAAAAGTTTTCTTTCGCCTTAATGGTTTTCAATTTTGGAATATCTAGAATCTTCTCGTCTAAGGAAGTTAATAAGGCATTTTGTGTGCTCTCAGGCATTCTATTGATTTCGTTAATGAATAAACACCCGCCCTTTAACATGGCAGATGGAAGGGGACCATACACGTAAGAATCCTCGACATAACCTTTCGCAATTACTAAAGGAGGGTCAAAATATCCAACCAGGTTATGAGTAAGGCTGTCTTCGCTGCAATCAATCCGATAAAACTCCGAGTCGTAATAGGATGATACTGCTTTCGCAAGAGTAGTCTTACCTACCCCTACTTCTCCCTCAATTAAAATATTTTTACCAACTGAATGAGCTAAGATAATTTTTTTTAATTCTTCAGTTCTACCAATGATTTTGTATTTCTTCTGTATTTCTTCAACAATTTCAGAGGGATTAATCATACTTATTATAATATCGTATATGTAAAAAATTCAATCTTTTTAGAATTATAATAACTCCCTAAAAAAAACTTAAATAGATACTATATAAAGAAGGAAATTGGGGGAGCGGTAATACTTGAAGTATATAGAGAATAAGTAACATAAATAAAGTAATACAACAGATTAGAAAAAAAAGATCTTTCTTTCGAAACTTTATCTTAATTAAATTTGTTCTTGTTTTATACAAACCAAAACAACGATTTTCCATTGAAATTGAGGTCGTATTTCCTTTTCTAAGAATTGAGACTAGAGTGCTGATGAGGCGTTCAAAAATTAAATTATAGGCTTTTCTTACAGAATTAGCTTTTTCTAAACCGAATCCACGAGCTTTTTGAGCTAAAGCTATAGTTCTTGCCTCTTGTTGGATCGATGGGATAAACCGAATTCCTACCATGAAAGCGTAACAATATTTATAGGGAATTCTTAATCTCATGAGAGAATAGACAAAATCTTTCATCGAAGTTGTATAGGTATAGATGATCGTAGAAGTATAGAGCGTTAACACGATTAAGAAAGCCTTAATGGCATAATACAAAGCAAGTCTCCTTATTGGGAGGAAGGGAATTCCGAATAGGTAAAAAAGAATAACTTCATTTTGAGCAGGAATTGCGTTAAAAAAAATGTTCAAAACAACACTAAATACAAGAAGGAAGACAACAAATCTTAACTTTCGAAATAGGACCTTTATAGAAATACTGCTTAACAATGCTATTACTAATTCAACAAACAAAATCAATGATAAAAAGATAAGACTTCTTATTAAAAAGGTAGAAATCGTGAGAAGAATTAAAAAGATCATTTTTGAGATAGGATTTAATTCATGCATGAACGAATTTCCAGGAATGTAGGAAAAAGTATACTGTTTATTGTCAAGAATTTTATTCTTCCCAGTCGTTTATAACTCCCCTCCTCGTAATTTGTCGTTAATCTTTTCTAATAATATAATTGGACCCAAATTTTCGTGTCTGCTGAAGTAGTTTGTATTTTTATCGTAGTTTCTGAGCGTTCCGTCTTTCTTCAGTTCAATGATTTTTTTGGTAAATTTTAATAGCAAGTGATAATCGTGAGAAGAAATGATTATTGTCTTACCTCTTTTATTTTCTATAAACAATGTTTCGAGTAGAAAATCAATTGTCCGTTGGTCTTGACCAATGAAAGGCTCGTCCAATAAAATGATATCAGGATCGTAAACAAAAATAGAACTAAGATTTAACCTTCGTTTTTGACCCCAACTCAATTTAAACGGATTTTTGTTATGATCTTCGTTTCCTATTAATCCGTATAATTTAGATAAATATTTCGGGCTAATATTACTCTCAAGACCAAAATTTTTTGGACCGTAGAGCACTTCTTCCTGAATGGTTGGTTTGAAAATCATGTTCTCTGGGTTTTGAAATATAAAGCCAATGTTTTTGGCGTAATCGTATTGATCTACCACATCTAACTTGTTTCCCTTGAACAGAACCTCACCAGAAGTTGGTTCGTATAAGTTAGCCAATAAATAAAGGAGCGTTGTCTTTCCCGATCCATTAGGTCCTACTAGACCTATGAAATCACCTTGTTGAATTTGAATGGATAGGTTTTTAATAGCCCTGATTCCAGAATTTGGATATTCAAAATTTAAGTTTTTGACTTCTAAAATTATTCCATCCGACTCTTGCGTTTGGTTTTTCGCTTGTTGATTATGTTCTGCTAAAAATTTATCTTTTAATGTACTCACGTATAAGTTGTTAAAGTCAATAATTTTCTCGTATTTTGTTAACTGCTCAATTTTTTTAGGTCTTATCATCGTATCCATGAGAACTTCACGTAGATCCAGCAGATCTTGCTCGCTTAAAACATCAAGAATTTGGATTAGATCTGGAAAATCTTGAGGATTTTCAAATCCTGCTGCCGCATGATTATCTTTTTTAAATTTGTGAAAGACATCCATTATCCATGGAACCCTGACGTTACAAAACTTTAATGATTCGAAATTATTCTTTAAAACATCTTCAACACTACCCTTAAGTTGGATATTTCCATTCTCGCCCAAGACGACAATTTTATCGGCAATGTTTAAAACTCGAGACAATCTATGTTCAATTATTATTAATGTAAGGTCATATTCAGGAGATTCTTTCAATTTATTCAATCGATCTAAAAGCAAACTTTCTGATATTTGATCTAAAAAAGCAATTGGCTCATCTAAGATGAGTATTTTAGGTTTCATCACTAGAAATGAACTCAAGACTGCTAGTTGCTTCTGCCCACCACTTAATTGATCAATATCGCGATCTAAAACATGGTCAATTCCCATAAACTTAGCAATTTCTTCAACTCTCCTCGTAATTTCCTCTTTTGGATATTTTAAATTTTCAAGTCCAAAAGCGATTTCGTCTCTAACCGTGAAGGTAACTAATTGTTCTACCGGATTTTGTTTAACTAATCCTACAATGCTGCTTAATTCAGAAAACTCATAATCCCATATAGTTTTATCGAAAAGTTTTACCTCGCCCTTAGTAAAACCCTTTAATCTCCACGGAACAATTCCATTCATCGCGTAAGATAAAGTGGATTTTCCACTACCACTAGGTCCTGCTAATATCAGTGTTTCTCCTTGAAATAGCTCAAATGTAATATTATCTACAGCAGGTTTTTGTTGTTTGTCATCACCATAAATGAAAGAAAAATTATTAAAAATAAGCGCGCTCTTTTTATTCGGGATGATAAACTCACGCTCCTTGTTAGAAAGTTGTTGGAACTCCTGATTTAATTAACGTGTTTTTGACAGTCCTTCCGAGTACACCTGTTATCAAAACACCTGAAATAAATGCAAACATGAAAGCTAAAGTCCAGAGAACCCAATGTAAATGCCATCGTTGATTAATTATCCAAAAAAATGGTGCTTGAAAGAAATTACCGATTCCTCCAGCGATCCCCCAGCCTAGATTTGTCTCGCCCTCTCCAACTTTTTCCATTAAGGAAAAACCACACGCTAAGAAAAATCCTTCCATTAGATTAACAAATATGATTAGTATTCCCCATACATCTCCTAAAAGAAACTCGAGCAATCCTTTTGAAAGCATCGTGAGGTATATGTTTTTTTTCTTTTGAGTTAATCCATATACGATTGCTGACCACATGACATGATGACCGCTTACTAATTGCGTTCCACCTGTAAGGGGATACCATACTTTCATTAACAAGCTAAAGGGAATTAAGCTAGAGATTATCCCACCTAAAACACCTATAATCATAGAGTATAGGAGATCTAAATTGGTTATCTTCTTTTTACCTTCTTGATTCATACCTGTTACTCTATAATCGTCCTTTAATCCTGCTATTTCTGATAATTTATCGTTTTCCATGTAATTTTACTCTTATTTAAAAATGATTATATTATTAATATCGATTTTAAGTTTTGTACTGCCCAATGAGTCGTAGTCTCGCTAGGGATAACGCTAAAATCAACGATTGATCTAATAGGGCCTTGTTCAAATAAAGGAATACCATCTCTTTCATAAGCTAATATGACCAGATTTAAATTATCTTCTGCTAAAGTTAACGAGATAGGTTTTGGAGATGTAAAACCATCTGAACCAATAAACTGAAAAGATGATGCATCTGCTTCTAAGACATCTTCTACTTCTAAGATGCTCCAAAGCGATGCTCCAGAGTAGATCTCATCAAATTCTCTTCCAATTGCGTTGATAAAATGAAATAATTGATCTTCAACTTGATAATACTTACTTGATTTTATGTCCTCCAATGACAAACTTAAATCTTCCTTAACATTACCAGTTATAGTAATTATACCGTCGTTATTTAAATTCCAAAAGGGATCTACCTCTAATAC
>Ga0180432_10004989_pt1 | contig 17910 bp, 37 predicted proteins | sample SS_ome_10_FD_132414 | JGI IMG/M metagenome (GOLD analysis project Ga0180432, IMG submission 132414) | Hypersaline lake sediment archaeal communities from the Salton Sea, California, USA - SS_1_MS_2 metaG | ecosystem: Environmental > Aquatic > Non-marine Saline and Alkaline > Hypersaline >...
CCTTGATATCTTCGTATATTGTGTTTTTGTGTTTATGATGATTAATATCAATCCAGAATAATTTATCTCTTGCTACTATTACATTGTGAATCCTTTTGTCACAATTTTTATTTATATCACCAACTATTTCGTCTATTTTATTTTTCCACCAATCTAATTTAGGGAATATTATATTCATCTTCTTTAATGTCAATAAATTTATCCCAGGTGTCCAGCTTTGTTCTACAAAATCTTTAAAGAAATGAACTCTATTATTACTATATTCAATCTTATAATTGGTTTTACATTTGGGTTCAAAATCTAAATGAGGAATATGTCTCTCGGTTATATAATCCCCATTTATTAACCATAAACTTCTATACTTTGATGTATGTGCTTTTACCTTACCTATATAATCTACTTTTCTCCCTGTTATTGTATTTAAGTATTTAGAAATATTCCCGTAATTTCTTCTTATTCTATTTAAGAAATTTTGTCCAGTTGCATTATAATCATCTAATTCGGGTATTTCTATTATTACTTTTCCAGAAATTCTTGAAATATTTTTTAGAAACTCATCACTGTTTATCCAATGTAATGTGCTTAAAATCAAAGTTATATCAAAGAAATCGCAAACCCTCATTAATTTGTCAGAGAACTCTCGATTCATACCAAAGCAACAACTAACTATTTTCCCTTTATGTGAATCATTAAGCCATTTATATTGCCAAAAAGCTCTGTTCTTTTTTTGTTCAACACCAACAGCTAATAGATTTGTTTCTTCAGCTATTTTTTTCAAAAAGAATCCTTCAGCAGTTCCTATATCCAAAAGAACTCCTTCTTTGGGTAAAAGAGGTTTTATCATATTCCATCTTTCTTGACAGTCACCTCTTTCAGATTTCTTTGTTATTCCTGGTATATATTGATAACTCATAATATTTTACTTACCCTTTCTCTAACTTCTTTTGGTGTTGGATTAAATCCTTCTATATATTCAACATTAACTTTAAATGGATTCCAAATTTCTTTGTATCTTTTTTCTAAAGGTTCAAAGTAATAAGTTTTATTTTTATCAGGACCCCAAACAACTACATCAGTTCCGCAAGCCATCGCTAAATGCATTACTCCTGAACTAACACCAATTACTACTTTTGCTCCTGCTATATAATCCATTAACTCTTGTAATTCTATTCCTCTTAAATCATTATACATTAAAAAACTTTTATCTTCTTTTGACCCTATAAAACCTACTTTTAAACCCTTTAATTCTTCTAAAACATGCTCCCAATTTTTGTAATTGTAGTTCTGCTTTCTTTTTATTCCTCTAGCATGAATTAAAACATCATAGTTTCCTTTTGGATTACCATATTTATAATATTCACCATCGACTTTGTAAATTTTAGGATACCTCAATGTTCTATTATTACTGCCATGCGTTTCAAAAGCTGCAAAATCTTTATATAGAGCTTGCATTCCTGGAAAACTACTTATGATTGCTCTATTAAATTTTCTAGAAATCTTTCTACATCTTGGAGCCCAAGTCATTACTTCCCAACCTAATTCACCATGCCATTCTTCAAATATTACTGTTCCATCAACTACATGATAATGTTTATTCATAATATTTTATTATTACTTTCTCCTATTTTTTCAAATACAATTGTTCCTCTATCATTCGTTTTGTTATATTCTAATTCTTTAATTACATTTGAATCAGTTTTTAAAATCAATTCAATTGCTGCTCTTATTTTATGTTTATATACTTTAGAATTATAATCATGAAAAGCAATTCTCCCACCAACTCTTACAAATGGTTCTAAGAAATGATAATCAACTAAAGCCCATCTCTGCTCATGATTGCCATCTATAAATAAAAAATCGATTGGTTTTGGAATTATATCTATATTAAACCAAGGATTTGCTGAACGTATTAAAGTTAGTGTATTATGCAACCCATAATAATCTCTATTCTCATACCATCCCTTTTTTGGTTTTGGTTCTATACAAAATACTTTTGCGCCCACTTCCTTTGCTATTAATCCAAATAACATACTAGAACATCCGTCCATAGAACCTGTTTCTACAATTGTCTTCGGATTAGTTGCTCTTACATGTCTCTCTAATATAATGTAATCTTCTCCTGCTAATCTTCTTTTCCCTCTTAAAGTTATTTCATCATATAACTCTTTCCCAAACATTATGATACCTCCAAGATTCCATCAGAATCTAAAACCAATTCAAAATCACCATTAGTTGATGTATATGATTGGTCAAATTCTACTGATAAAAGTAAATCATCATCATCTAAATCATCATCATAAAAAATTGCATGCGAAGCTGTTATAGAAGAATCTTGCCATTTAGGATTGTCTGCATCAAAGTATGCTTTATCGTTGTCATCATCTTGTGTTAATGATTTATTTGTTAATGCTTGCCCACCTGCTGAATATCCCGAACCACTTACTTCATTTGCTACTATATCAGCTTTAGTATTATGGTCTACATTAAATGAATGATTGCTATCCAACAGCATCACTTTTATAGTATCATTTTCTAAATCCATTGAAGTCATTAAATTCTTTTTACATCTATTATAAACTCCCGATGCCATTGTCCCCTCCCTTTGTTTTTATTTTTAAAATCGGAACATGTATTTTCACACTTTTTCTTCCATCAGGGTGTTCTATTGTTTCACCTTTTGCTTTTACTATAGGTATATTTTTTCCTTCTTTCTTTATTATTTTCTCAATCTCAAACGCTCCTTTAGGAGTCAATAAATATAGTTTTCCTTTTCTTTCAATTATTTTACTCATTATGCCTCCCTATAATAAACTTTATAAACTCCAGGTCGTAATTCTATTTTATTTTCTACATCAGCTCCACTCTTCCAACCATATCCCTCTAAAGTAAATCTTAAATCAACTATATCAGAATCGGTTATTTTAAATTCATTCTCCCACCCTGAAGCTGCTGCATTACTAGTGTTGCCTGCCATCCATTTATGTTTTCTTTGTTCCATCTATTCTTTCCTTTAACCTATAAAATTTTGGATTTTTGTTTAACCAAAGATGATGAAAAGTAGATAACATTACACCCATTTTTGGACAATGTAAGAATTTATTTATATCAACTACTATTCCTGCATGATTCATAATTCCATTTTTCCCTTCAAATAAAACAACATCTAATAATGCTGGTATTTCTACTGGTTGCCATCTTTTGTAATAATCCTTATAAAAGTTTAACATAAAATAATTTTTGTCTTTTTTACTCCAATCTTCTTCATATTCCTTCCAATCTTGTATCTGATAACCAAACTTCTTGTAAGCATAAATAATTACACCCCAACAATCAAGTCCCATTTTATCTCTTCCTAAATGTTTATATGGAATTCCTAACATCCCATTTACTAATTCTTTAGTTTGATTTACTGTTATGTCTTTTAATAAAGCTAATTGCATTTTTTACCTTATATAAATATCAGTGCGTGGAATACCAGGAAAAGCCCCAAATCTTTCTATATTATTTAGTTCTATACATCTTTGTTTTGTTCTATTACAAGTAGTTTCCTCTCCACTATAACCACATTCAGTCCCCTTAAATGTTTTCCATCTGCATAAATCTCTATTATAATTATCTAGAGGCAAATTTATTTGATTCAAGTCAAATTTTGATTTCAAAGTAAATACTGCATCTTTTTGATTTACATCTACTGATTTAATATAAAAAATATCTTCTATATAAGAATCGGCATCATCTAACTGATTTGCCCACACTAATTTTATCTTCACTTTTTTCCCTCTTAATGCATCATAAGATTCTAATTTGATTCCCATTGCTCTTGATATATTCGAAACTGTTACTTTTACTGTATCAATGTTTCCATCATTATTCTCTGAAACAAAATCATGTTTTATAGGCATTCTAGTATATGTCACACTATCAAAAGTAATTTCAGTTGGATAGTTTACATAATTCAAGTCATTATCAGCCCCATCATAATCTTCTATAGTATATAAGTAAACTGGTTGATTAGTCTGTTTACCTTTCTCTCCTTTAAATGTATTGTTTAAATCTCTTGCCATTAACTAAAAACCTCTATTAATTCTACTCTTGCATTGTATGTTCCAAAATTTTGCCTTTCTATTTTAAAAGAATTGTCAACATATCTAACTGTATATTCTGTAGAATCTACTGGATTAGTAAAGGTAAATGTATCTTTTGGGCCAGTTTTTGAAACAAAGAAATCTCTTATTGTTCCTATTTCTGTTTTACTATTTACATTAAAATGAATTGTAAATTTCTTTTTTGTTTTTCCCCATACATCTCTTCTTTGCTCCCATCCATTTTCTACTTCAGATACAAGAACTTTTGATATTGTTTCTTCATAAAATGGAAAGCCTCTATCATAATTAAAATCTGACATTTATGTCTCCTGTTTGATTACTTTTCTTATTATGCCTCTATTTAAAATATTTTCTGTTATTGGATTTATTACCATATCAGGCGTTTGTTTAATTGCTTCACCTATAAAGCCTGGGCTAATCATATTTATTATTGTTAATCCTCCTGATGCCCCTCCTGCAGATTCTCTTGGAACTATTTTCTCTCCTTCGTGTAACTTATAAATACCTGTAGAAGGAACATAATCAGTTCCATGTTGATACCCCATACTAGCTCCTATTGCCGCTGTAGTGGAATTGGAAACCCCTTGAGCAGCAGCTGCACTGCTTGCTGGATTAAAAAAACTGCTTAATAAACTCCCAACTAAACCTCCAATTCCTGGTGAGCTTGAACCCCCTACTTGATGTTCAAAAAATAACCAATTCATCAACATGTTTGATATTGCATCTGCAAATGAACTTTGTATGTTTAACCATATTCTATTGAAGAAATCTTCTAAACTTGTTAATTCACCTTTTAATACATCACTAAATGCTGACTTAAATCCTTCTGCCATTCCTCGATATGTCTTATCACTTACTTTCTTTAAATCGCCAAATCGTTCACTCATTCCTTTAATTGTTTCTTCAAATTCAGGAGGTTTAAACGGGTCAATCATACCCAATTGTGCTAACTCATCTGATAAATCATCTTTAGCATCACCTACTGCTTCAGATATTCCTTCTTTTTTTAGATATATTTCTGTTATATTATCCTGTAATCCTTTTAGTATTTCATCTAAACTTTCTTTCTCTTCTTTAACCCAAGTCTCTAATTCAATTAATTTCTGTTTAAATGGGCCAAACCAAGCTGCTGGATTTGTCACCCTTTCAAATTGAATATATGTTTCTACCAATTTAAGAAATAATTTATCTATATTTATCAGAGCAATTCCTATTGCATTCGCAGCTAATTTCCATTTATCAGACCATACAATTGCTGAAGTAACTAAAGCAATAAATGCCCCCATAGCTATTAATGCGGGCCCTCCCAATAAAGAAAATAAAGAGCCAAAAGCAAATGTTAATAATCCCACAGCAAATGTTAATGGGCCTACGACTGCTAATAATTTAACTAAAGTAGTAGAGATATTTTTATTTTTCTTTAAAAGTTCACTTATCTTTTCAGACCATTCTTTTAATATAGGTATTAAATCATCTTTTAATAAAGGTAGTATTCCTGCTCCCAACTCTCTTAATATTGCTACTGACTCTTCTCTTATTTGTGATAATTGAAAAGCTGTAGTTGCCATTGCTATTTGTGCTTTATCCATTGCTTTTCCAGCTCTATTTGTCATTACCTCTAAATCTTCACCTGCTTTATTTGCTTGCCCTGCAGCAATCGCCCATCCTAATAACCCTCTAATGTTTGGTGATATTGCAGCTAACTGTTCTATTTGTGCATCGCTTAATGTTCTTAATGTCTTTTCAAATCTCCCTGCTCGTATCACGTCAACATTCCATTCAAATCCCAGATTTCTTGCAGCTTCTGAAGCTCCTTCTTGAACTTTTAAAACTGAACGAAGGATTCCTCTTAAAGCTGTTTGTGCTTTATGAGCATCTAATCCACCTCTTGTCAACATCGCAAAAGCTGCCCCATAATCTTCTATAGTCATTCCTGCTTGTGCAGCCATAGCAGCAGTCTGTCCTATTGTTCCTGCTACATCTTCAAATGTAACTCTTCCTCTTTCTACTACAGCAGCTAACCAATCAGCAGCATCTGCTGTTCCTTTTAGTTCTTTCCCATATGTAGTCATTAAAGTAATTAAAGCTGAAACAGCTGTATTTACTTGAGTAAAACCACCTGTAGCTGCTATTGAAGCTTGCTCCATTAATCCCATAGCATCAGATACATCTATCTGAGCTGATAAAACATCATATAAACCTTCACCCAATACTTTTGTTGTTTGCCCCCACTTTTTCGATAACATTTCTATTTGTCTTGAAAATTCAGGTAATAGATGACGAGTACTTTTTGATAACATTGTATTTACTTTTGCCATACTCGTTTCAAAATCAATTGCTATTTTACCCATAGCAATAGCTGCACCTGACAATGCAGCTCCTAAAATCATCATTTGCCTACCAGCCATTTTAAATGTCTCAGCAGACTGTTTCATCCTCTGTTCTAATCCCCTCAATCCTGCTTTTGCTGAATCAAGTTGAGTCTTAAAATTTCTTAAATCTACTTCTAAGAATACTTGTAATTTACCTAAATTCCCTTGCATTTATTTTTTAACCTTTGGTTTTTTCATTATATTTCTTTTTATCGGCCAACCATTAAAATTTAATGTATTATCTGTCCTTGTTACTTTACCAGTTCTTTCTGACATCTTTTTTCTTAATTCAATTTCTCTTAAAACTGCTTTGTTATAAATTGCAACATTGAGATTAAACTCATCTACATCCAATTCTAATAATTGCGTCGGCAATAAATTGTAGCGTGTAGCAACTGCATCTACTAGATACGGTAAATCGCCCTTTAAGAAGGGCATTATACGTTTTTTAAATCAACTCCAATGATTTGTCCCATAAGAAAGGCTTGGTCTGTTGTATCTAATTCTGTCCATAATAAACAATTTTCCATCTCTCCTTTCTTATATTCTAAAACAACTTTTGGTTCTAATATTCCTTTAGTAACCAATGTTTCAACGAACTTAAGCATTAATTTTAATGATTTCTCATCTTCCATAGCTGCTTTTAAATTTTTTGAGTTATTATCTTTGATGAATTGCATAAAAGGATTCGGAATGTCTTCCATTCCATTTTCTAATAATTCAATTGCTGAAAGTTTTTTAATTTTAAATGTCATTCCTGTTGGTGTTTTTACATATCTTTCTTTCTGTATCTTTTTCCTATATTCACTAGGTGAAATAGCTTTATTATTCTCAGCCATGTTACCTCCTTTTATTTGAGAATATTATACTTCTCTTTTTCTTCCTATTTTATGATTTTTTCTATATTCTTTTTTCCATTCTTCTGGTTTATCTAATCTTCTTAAAAATGAATCTTGTTTTCTCTGTTTATTTCTTATTCTTTGGCGTCTTGTTAAATAACGACCACATTTAAGTCTGTTACGATTATATTTTTTTGCTCCACCACCAGATTTACTTCTATTTCTTTTTACTTCCATTTACATTCCTTTTTTTCTTCTTTTAAAAAGTTTTTAGATAGTCAAGACTTTAACTAAAACTTTTGTTATTCGCTGATTGTATCTTCGATGTATCCAATTCTCTGAGTTGAAGGTTTTGTAGTATCAGCAAAGCAAGTAAAAGTCACTGGAACTCTATATATATTGTCTTTAGCTAATACTGCATCACCAATCTCAGTCATGAAAGCTTTATAAATATAAAACTTTCTATCATATCCTTCAGGAGACTTTCCATAGAACTCTAATGTTCTATATGATATTGTATCAGTAGTTCCCAATGACAAAGTCTTAGTTGCTCCAGCATCTTCTACTGAACTCGGTATGTCCCAAATCTCCTTCAATCTGTCTAAATCTGTTTCAGCTATTTCAGTTGATACTCTATAAGTTTCTCGAACTTTAGATATACCAACTGGCTCTAACTGCTGGTCAATCAGCTTTTCAAATATCTCAATATCCTTCGTAAAAGTAACTCCACCAAAAGTAGAACCCACTGAAGAACCATCAATTTTGAAATCGCCTATTCCAACGATTACATTTTTAGCAGTTACACTCATCTATTTCCCTCCTCTTAAGTTAAATCCACTACTATTAAATTAAAGTTAGCAGTTCCTATATAAAAATTAGTATCATTATCAAAAAATGTAGGAATACTATTTTCCCATTCACATCGCAAACTTCGAAAAGACCCTGATTCTGATAAATCAGTATTGTCTAGTATGGCTATTACTCTTTCTAAAATATCATCCACTTTTTGCGGGTCTTTTCTATCTATTGCTTGTATTTGAAATATTCCTTCTCTTATTTTTGAAGTAGTTAATCCATCGTTTTTTGCTAACTCTATTTTCCCGAATAATAAATATCTATCAAAATTATAATCTTTTAATTGTGCAAAGTTTCTTATATTATGAGTTGAAGCATCATATCCTAAATGAGTTTTTAATGTATCATCTGCTGTTAATTTTGTATTTAATGATTTTAAAATATCTTTCATTATAATCCTCTTATACTTTTAGCTATTTCATCTGCTATATAATTTAAAGCTATATCTTTACTTTCAAAAAATGCTGGTCTTAAATATCCTCCTGATTTATCTTTTGCTTCTACCCATGCTGCATAATAAACATCTGTTCCAACAGCTACCCTATATAATTCCATGTTTAATTTTTCAACTTCAGTTGTAATTGACCTTCTTAAGTTTCCTGTTATAATATGTCTATAATGTCCATGTTTACCTGATATATTTTCTTTTGCTCTTCTTTCGATTATCAAACCTGCTCTTTTTATTATATCGTCCATTTCACCATTTAGTTTCATCGCAACCATATTAATGTTGGTTAATACTTTATTTAATCCTTTTAATTTCATTGTAAATAAACTCATTTAATCCTCTCTAAAAATAATTCTAAATGGTGTATTGAATCTTCATCATATACCTTATAGACTCTTTTAACAATATATTCTTCTGAACTATTTACTAATTTATCACCTGCTAATATATCTACATTTGCTCCGATTGCTTTATGTGTTGAATTTTCTGTTTTTCCTATATCTGACACTTGTGATTCACCTTTAGTTTGGTATATACGACAAGAATAAGAAGCTATATGGGTAGACCAAGTATTATCCTCTCCCCCATAATCATTCTCGGAATGAGACAACCTTTTAATTTCTGCTGTGATTGCTAAAAAATCAGTAATAGCCATATACATTAATAAAGAAAATATTATTAATGTATTTTTTTAAAGGTAGGATTTTATTTTTTTGTAGATTTCTTCGGGTTCTATTGAGGCAAGGTTTCTACAGAAATCGAGGTTATTAGTAGCAAATCTATCAGGATTCGGACATTTTTCATACCAATCTTGTGTGGTATACCAACATCCTTTACAAGTCATAACTCCTTCTATATTTATATTTTCTTGATATCCAAAATTATCTACAGTTGTTGGCCCAAATAAAATAGCTCCTTTTGTTTGTAATCCTTTACATAAATGCCCAAACAATCCTTCTTGAGCTAATACTAATGTTGCATTATTTACTAGTGCAAATAATTCTTCTAATGTTGTTCTTCCTCTCAAATCTAATTCGTCATTATCTATTAAAGACTCTTTTAAAGTGCCGACTTGTATTATTCTATATTCAGGATGTTGTTCATAAATCAAATCTAATAGTTCAAACCAGTAAGGATAAAATTTAGTTTTTCTTAATTCATCATCTCCCTTATTAACTAATATATATGGATAGTCAATTAAGTCTATTAATTTGTTGCCTTCTATTAATGGAAATAAATTATAATCTTCTTCTATTAATTCTACCTCTGCAAACTCTGCTGATGTCTTTAAAAGATTTCCTTTAAATGTTTGTAATGAATTGAAGAAGTTAAAATATACCTCCTGTAATCCTTTGTCTAAGTTTGTTAGTTTTCCTTTTTCCCATATTCCTACTATATATCTATCATCAAATAATAAATCATATCTTTTTGATTCTCTTTCTATTAATTTATTCCAATCAGTGTAGCCTGTATATATTACTCTATCAACTGTTGGGTCTTTTTTCCATAGTGGTATTTTATCCCTTACATATAATGTAATTGTAGAATCTGGATATTTTCTTTTAATAGCGTGAGTCAAGAATAAAAGACAAATTGTATCTCCTATACCACCGAGCTTTGTTAATGCTATGTTCTTTTTTGTTTGTTTGAATAGAAATTCCATACAATAATTAATATTATGCTTATTATTATCATTTGTTTACTATAGTAATGAAAAAGATAAACAATTTGATAGAATAAAATTAAAAAAACAAGGATGCCTGTAACGATTTTTGCTGCTTTCTTTTTATGTTCTTCTATGTAATCTATTAAATCTTGATTGTTTTTATGTTTCATCTTCCTTGCCACCTTTTCATCTCCCCTCCTTTGTTATTTAGTCTTGCTTTCTTCTTTTCCACATCAAATAATGCTCTGCACCTAATACAATATTACTTAACAAGCATACATCTTCGTATTTACCTCCCTCTTTATTTGTTGCTTCAAAACGCTTACCACCTGCTGTTATGGTTACTTTAATATCTTTAGCAAGGGTATGACTATTTGCAAACTTTTCAAGCTCTTTATACATTTGATTGTCTGTCATCTCCACTCCTTTGTTATTTGGTTCATCCTTCCTCTCTAATTTTAGTCCCACTAATATTTTCCGTTTCTTTATCTAACCTTATTTCTCTTATTCCCCATCCTACTTTTCTCCCGTGGACAACCTCTTTTATATCAGGTAATACAACATAAGTTAATTTACCGATATTCATCTCTCTTTTAAATTCTCTACAAATCATATCTATCCGTTCTTCTACTGAATAAGGGTTTTTATCATCCACTTTAGAATCTCTAATGCCTATACAAACTTTGTTTCCTTCGTTTAATACTGTTCTTATCAGCTTAATATGCCCTCTATGAAGTGGTTGCCATCTTCCGATAAAAAGACTAGTATCTCCTGTGAATCCGATTGATTTACTATTCTCTTGGTAGTTTTCAGCCACATTTATTATTTTGTTTATTAGGTTTTCCTCGTTTATTTCACCCTTATTACAATTGACATTAACTGCTCTATCATCTACTATTGCGTGATAAACAGGTTTTATCTTATTTGTAAATTCTGGGTCGTCTTTTCTTCCGTAGCTATGATACTTGACATCGTTATCTTTCAACCATTTTTTCATAGTAGGTGTAAACTGTCTTGTTGTAAAAATTATAATATAATAACCCTTATCGTATAACTTGTTTAGCACATTGATTACATTTCTATTGGGTTTGCCTAAAACATCAAAACCTTTCCAGCCATTATAAGTTGCAAGGACTCCATCAAAATCAAATGCTATTGTTTTCATATTACCTTTTCCTCCCTTAAATATGTTAGTATTTTATCAACACTTTCTTCTAATGTATCTATTTCTGTATTACAAACAATTTCAGGTTTGATAGGTTTTTCGTAGGGGTCATCGTATCCTGTGAATCCTTTTATTTTTCCTTCTTTTGCTTTCTTCCACATACCCTTGGTATCTCTTTTGGCACATTCTTCTGGAGTTGCCTGAATAAACACCTCGATAAAATTAGAAACATTATTTCTTATACTTTCTCTTGTTTTTCTATAAGGACTAACAAAAGAAGCAATAGCTATGGTATTATTTCTTGAAAGCAATCGACTTACAAAATTTATTCTGTTTATATTCTTATCTCTATCTTCCTTGCTAAAACCCAAATCATCTGAAAGTTTACCTTTTCGCACAATGTCACCATCTAGTCTCTCTGCATTTTTCCCTCTTTTTCTTAGTTCTTTAGCTAGTAAGTCCCCTATTGTTGTTTTGCCACTACAAGGTAAACCTGTTAGCCAAATAACAGCTCCTTTTGTTTGGACATCTAAAGAAAAAAGTTTTAAAAAACAACCGTGATATAAAAAATACAGAGCCATATTTATAGAGTTCCAGATTAAAGAAGCACCTAAAGCTCCAAATTGTTGCATAGTTTGTTTAGCTCCAATTTTAAAAAACAAAGCATTAACTATAATCACAAATGCTCTATAAGTTATACCTTGCCAACTAAATACTTTTTTATTTATTCTCCTTTTTATCATACTACTCCTTCTCTTGTTTATAAAAGCACCCTCTTATGTGTTGGGAGAGGGCGGTTGATAATTCACTCAAATGTTTCTCATACCCTGCTTTTGTGAGCACAATATATCCACTATCATCTTGTGGCATACGGTTAAGTAACATTATGCTTTCTATTTTTCCCTCATCACACGCCTCATCTACTGCTTTTTTGAGGGCTTGTTCACAGAGGTCTATTGCTTGGTTGTGTCCCATTACCCTTACCTCCCTTTTACCAGCTCCTGCTCCCAATAATCCTATGGGTTTATTATAATCTCTTTTCTCCGGCAATATTGACTTCATTTTTATTTCAGCCCCTCCTTCTTCTTCCTTGCCTTGATTAAGGCTTGGATTAAAGCATTAAGTTCTCTCTCAATTTCCAGCCAATAAAAATGTTTATTTACTATTTTTTTTATCTCCCCCTCCGTCAATTGGAGGGCTTTGATTTCATCAGCAGTTTGCTTTGCCAATGAGCTATAATCAGTTATGTTTCCCATCATTGATACTTCCATAAACTTATTTTTCAATATACTCTCAAGGCTCATTTAGACCTCCTTTATCTCTTTGACGATTATTTTACGAGGAAATACCCTTACAAAATTAACTTTAGAAAGTGGAAATAATACATCATACATTATTGCTTCTGTTAATTCATCTTCGTTTATCCACTCTTTTATTTCTATCCCTTTCACACTATCCAGTTGGGATTGGAGTTGTTCGATTTTCTTCTCTTTTTCTTTCAATTTAAAAAAGTGATTCCAATACTCTTTATCATCTACCATAATTTCTTTATTTCTCATCAAAACTTTATTATGTTTTTCCAACTCCTTCACCTTCTCTTTGAGGGAGAGATTTTCTTTATTAAATATACTTAAAATTGCCTCAAGAGCCTTATCGTTTTCTCTTGCGTGTTCACTTTGTCTATCCTTGCCCTTTCTACAATAAGGAGAAACATAATTAAGATTATCCAGTATTTCTCTAATCTCCTGTTTCATAACAACCACTCTACATTAACTAATTGGTTATCCTTTCTCAATATTCCCCATAACAATTATCATATTGAGTTGTAAACTCTGCTTCATCTCTATTGTCTTTACATTTTTGACACAAAGCTATCTTCCCATATACATTTTTATTATTGTAATCAGTTTCTATCGCTTTGCCACAATCTGCACATTTATAATATTTCTTACTTTTCATCTCCCCTCCAGTTACTATATATCCATTCCCTTTTCAATTTGTTTTTGCAATTTAGTTTTATTTCTGCTTTCTTCACTGACAGAACGTGCTAATAAAAGTGAAATCATTATCCAAGTTACTAACATAAAATCAATCATATCATATCGGGGTTTATTTCTATTTAATAATGTCATTACTGCTATTAAAAATGATAAATATAATATCCAATAAAGTATTATCTTTCTTCTCCTTTATTCCTTAATTCATTAATCTCTTCATTTAAATCATCTATCTGTGATTTTAAATCATTTATTTCTGATTCCAATTCACCTATTTTTTCATTTTTCTCATCATAACAATCTTTACAAAAACATTCATCCCCTCCCCAAATATCTACTTTACAATTATCACATTTTGTTTCTGATGGCATTTTAATTACCCTCCTCTTTTTCTAAAACAACCTGGTTTATTAACAAATTGACATATAGGTAAACCATGTCTTTTTGCTTCCTTTAAAATTTTTTTAGTTAATGCTCTACCACACCTTCTTGATAATTTACAATCTTTATGAAAGCCACAATATGTTCTATCATGATAACAAATCATATATTTAAAGATTTTTTTGCTTCTGTTATTACTTTATCTTCACACTTCTTTCTTCTACATCTATATAAATTTTGTCCTAAATAAATTGCTTTTCCACTTTTTAACATAACTTCAGTTATATCTCTTTTACAAATTCTACAAATTCCTAATGTTTTATTTTCCTTTTTCATTCCAAGTATCAGTATCATGTTCTTTTATTTTTCCAAAATTTAAATCCCAAACATGAAATGTTAATCTATATATTCTTAATACTTCATGTCTAGAAATCTCTCCCCAATTTATTGAAGACCATCTTTTTAAAATTTCTGATATCCAATCTAATTGTCCATCTTCAGAAAAAGTAAATTTATTAATATTACTATTATTAATATAATCAGTTACTTGTTTAGTAAAATAAGTAAATTGTTCATCTTTTATTTTCAAGTTTGTATCAATAGAATCATTAACTCCTCTTTTCTGCAGAAAAAATCCTCTTTTTAACCAAAGTATATACATATAAGTTGCTATCTTTAAAAGGTCTCTTTCCCTTTTTAAATTTTTAAACCTATAAGTATATTTGTCAATAGTCCCGAATAACCAATTCTTCCCATGTGCATCAAAGAGAACATCAGTGCTTTCTCTTTGTTCATTTAATCCATATTTCTTCCCACCGTATAGAAATTGGTCTTTAGTTAAATCAAAAAATGTTTCTAAGTTTTTCATATTTACTTCCCTTATTTTTATTATATAATATTTCCTTTAAAATCTTAAAAGTTATTATTCTTCAGTTTCCCCATACTCAGAATATAATATAGTCAAAAAGATATTTGAAAATGATTGTCCACTCGGACAAATGTCAGAAGCTTGTGATTGAACTATATATAATATATCTTTTATTTTTTTATCCATTTCTATCAACCACTCATTTACTTTTTTCTCTAAATTTATTCCATTATAACCAGAAAATACTTTTACCTTTCTCATTTTATATCCTCCACTATTACTGGAACCTCTTTCTTAAATATTTCTAAAGCCATATTAGCTACTTCTTGCATTTGTGGGTGAGCAGTTTTAGCACATCTTAATTTAAAGAAGTGCCTCCACTCACGAAAATTCATAGTTACTACTATTTCAGTTTTTAAACTGTTAGGTAATACACTTCTAGCTTCTTGAGGAGTTGCTCCTTGTTCAATTAAATAATTATATGCTTTTTCACTATCTTCCATTGCTGCTTCCCAAAAAGCATACTTATCGTTAATATAAGTTAAACCATGTTCAGAACCTTCTCTCATTTCATCTGACCAAAATATTGGTTTAATAAACTCAATATCTTTTCCTGAATAATTACAATACCTAGTAGATTCTTGACTATAAGAAGCAATTCTATGCCTCACTAATTCATGCGTCACCCCTCTATCACAAATAAATCTCATAGAAGCTACTGCATGTTCCAATACTGATTCATGCCCACGCTTTAAAATCATTCTAACAAATTTTTCAGCACTATCTTTAGTAATTCTTGACTCTGATTTGTAGCAAGTCCTTCCAGCTTCTTCTATTCTTTGAAGAGGGTTAGGAGTTATCCAAATTAATTTTACTGATGGTTTAATTATTTTCATCAAAATTCCTTGCCATGTTTATAAGGTCTTTTTTTATTTTTATTTATTTTGCTTATTATCTCTCTTTCTAAATCAATATTTCTAGCAGCACAGTAATCAAAAATTCTGATACAACAGTCTGCTAACTCCTCACCAACATTATTTTTTTCTCTATTAATTTGTCTTAAACCTTCAAGAGCTTCTGAAAGCTCAGAGTGCATAAGAGCTATTAACTCTCCATCATTTCTCTCTTTATCCCAGAATCCCTTTTCTTTAGCTATTTTATGAGATAATTCACATAATTCTTTAATTGTCATAAATGTGCTCCTCTTATGCTCATATTTTTCTATTTTTTTATTGTCTTCTAATATTGCATTTTTTATTTCTCTTGCTACAGTTCTACATTCTCTCCATTCTAAATGAACTAATCTTCTTCTATCAGATAATACCTTTACTATTGTTGATACACTTATATTCATTGTAAATCTAACTTAAAACCTCTTACTATTGAATTCTTTGGTATGTATATATCTGATTTAAAATGTTTATCTGGAAAAGAAAAAAGTTTCCAATATTTATTTCCAAATTCTGATTTATAACTTACTATACAAGGAGATACTTCATCTGTTTCATTTATTACACAACGATAAGAACTAATCTTTCCAGATATATATCTCCCATCTCCTACTTCTTTATAATAATAGTAATATAAATCTCCCTCTATACTACCCGTTCCCAAAAAGAAACTACCAGAAATATTATTATTATCTTTAAATGTTACTAGTTTTTCTCTACTTTCTTCTATAGGGATTTGTTTTGCTTTATAAGATATGGGCATTCCTATAATTGCAAATAGAAGAAATCCTATAGCAATAGAAGTAACTGAAGTAAGACAAATGCCAAAAACCTTATCCTCTTTATCAGAAGATACCCAATCAGGTAGAACTACTTTTTTCATCATTATAACAAATGCTATTATTGTTCCTAATATGAATTGTATCATTTGATTTCTCCTTTTATTATATTATATATTATCTTTGAGCTTTTGTTAAATTTAAAATCACTTAATCTTTTATTCAACATCCTCTTTATTGTAGGTAAATATAGTTATTCCTGATTCTTTAAGAATAAATTCTGAATAGTTATCGTATGGTTTTCCTTTTAAATAAACTAGTCTTTCAACACCTGCATTTACTATCTCTATTGCACAATCTTTACATACCTGCCCACAATAACAATATAAAGTAGTTCCTTTTGTAGATATTCCATTTCTAGCTGCTTGAATTAGAGCATTTCTTTCTGCATGTCCTGCTTGACATAAATGAAGTCCTTCTCCTGATTTATATCCTAATTCTATTCTGGGACATTTTGTATACTTCTTCCATGTAATATGTTCTCTACCTAAATAATCTTTATCTAATTTATTATCTAATCTTAAATAAAATGAAGTATTCCTTTCATTACAATGCTGAACTCCCCTTGCTGGCCCATTATATCCTGTTGATATTATTGCTTTATCTTTTACTAAAACTGCCCCGATTTGTCTACTTAAACATTTACTGTTCTTACTTACTTCTTTAGCTATATGTAGGAAATATAAGTCCCATTTTCTCATAACTTATAATTATTTATATTGTTTTATAATTTGATTCTTAATTAACTTATTCCCTTTCATTACTTTATAAATTTTATAATGTTATCTATTTATAAAAATTTCTTTAATAATATATATAATATTAGAGAATTATAAATTTACATTTATATTTATCTCTTTTAGTATTAATCCTCTTTTTAAAGCCTCTTTTTTAAGATTATAATAATCAAAATGTTTCTTCACTTCTCTCCCTTCTAAATATATTTCATCATACCACATTTCATCCGGGAAACAACCACCACCAGTCAAAAGTGTAAATCCGTCCTTAGATTTCTTTTCAATCCATTTTAAAATATTAAGTAAATGGTCATCCTCTAAATCCTTATATAATATTCTATGTCCATTTTTAGTTATCCATCTTTTGTCTGACATTTTGCTTTTTCTCCATTTATCTTTTTATATGTGCAAGTTTTTAAGAAGTCATTGGTTATTTTCTCAAAGTCTTTGCACATTTTTTTATTCCCTATTAACAATACTTTTATCATTGAGCTTTCTGGATGATGTTCAGGTCGTAAGAGTTTGAATGTAATTTCTCTCTTTTGTTTATTACTCATCTTTTTTCTCTTTCTTTAATAAAGTCATTTTAAAGAATCCTATTCCATTCAATATAGCAATAATTATTATTATAAATCCATACCAACTCAATATAGAAAATGCCATTGATTGAAATATATCTATTACAAC
>Ga0180432_10004991_pt1 | contig 17901 bp, 22 predicted proteins | sample SS_ome_10_FD_132414 | JGI IMG/M metagenome (GOLD analysis project Ga0180432, IMG submission 132414) | Hypersaline lake sediment archaeal communities from the Salton Sea, California, USA - SS_1_MS_2 metaG | ecosystem: Environmental > Aquatic > Non-marine Saline and Alkaline > Hypersaline >...
ACCGAGGACTGCCAGCGCGTGCAGCGGATCGGTCGGCCATGTAGGAAACTTCTTCGTCGCCCTTGCTACTTCCACCAAAACGTCGGCGGTCACGCTTTCTGTCAGTGGAGTTGCCCACGCCCAGATCGCCCCGAACGTAAAGGCTTGTAGTGTGACGGCCTCAATTTTGGGAGCGTGGTCGTTGCCCTTGTTCCACTCGGCCCACGCTTCCGCGATCGCTTCCTCGTGTAATCCTTCGCTCATGTTTCCCTCGCTAAAATGCGCCCAATGGGCTAGTTGGTGTGTCTTTTTGTAGTTGGTTCACGTTGTACGCAGGGTCAGTCAAAACAGCCGGCCGGCCCGGTCGGCCTCGAGGTCGGCGAGGTCCTCGCGGGCGATCCGCAGCTCGGCGGCCCAGTAGTCGCGCTCGTCGTCGGGGTCGGTGCCGCAGTCGGCGGCGAATTGTGCGGCGCCGGCCAGGTCGGCCTCGGCCTCGGCGACCCGGGCGCGGGCCGCGTCGATCCGGTCGGGCCGGGGGCCGTGTTGCCGGGTCAGGACCCGGTCGATCGTCTCGCTCGGGTCCATTAGAAAAGCTCCTTCTGTTTCACGGCAAAGCCGTCGAAGCGGTAGCGGCTCGCGGAGCGGTCGACGACGGTGTAGGCGATCGAGCCGCGGCGTCGGAGCTGCCGCAGGATCCGGCCCGGCGAGTCGGGGGCGGCCGTGCCAACCTTGAGGAGGACGGCGCCGGTCAGCTCGGCCAGGTGGAACTCGCCGCCGCGGCCGAGGTCGGCCAGGTAGGCGCAGACGGCCTCGGAGATCCTCGCGGCGACCCGGGCGATCTCGTGCCGCTGCCGGGCCGTCTCGATCGCCTCGATCCGCTCCCGCTCGGCGAGCCGCTCGGTCGCGGTGGCGAAGGCCGAGTCGATCTCGGTCGTGTTGGTGGTCAGAGGTTCGGCCATTGTCGGTATTCCTTTCCCTCGAGTTGAGCGGGGCGGCCCTTGTGGCCGTCGCCCCATTGTTTGAAGAAGAACGGCACGCCGGCGGCGGCCGCCTGGATCTGCAAGGCGGCGGCCCACTCCTCGGCCATCGGCCGGGAGCCCGGGCCCTTCTCGCCGCCGCAGATGATCCAGTCGACGCAGTCGATCGGGGTGTATTGAAAATCGGGGCCGGCGGGGTAGAAACCAGCGAGCGAGACCGGGCCGATCAGCGGCTCGCACGAGACGAAGCGGATCGCGGCCCGGCAGGCGGCCAGGTGCGGCAGCCGGGCGTCGGCCGCGGCCTGGTCCTCGATCGACGTGCCGAGCCAGAGGTTCGGCAGTACCTCGCGATCGCGGAGGAACTCGGCCGCGCGGTGCGGTCGCTTGGTCAGCATGAGGAAGGTATGCTGCGGGTGCCGGGCCATCGACTGCCAGACCCAGCCCCGGTCGCGATCGGAGACCGACGCGCAAAAGAGGTCGCCCATCGACCCGACGAAGACGGTCGCCGGCTTCGACCAGGCGGCCGGGTCGTCGAGCGCGTGGCGGATCGTGACGGTCGACCCGTCCCAGGCCTCGACGAGCTTGTAGTGGATCTTTCGCCCGGGCTCCTTGCCTCGCTTCGCGTCGGCCTCGGCCATCGCCGCCAGCCGGCGGGCCATCCGGTGCGCGTAGCAGTGGTCGCAGCCGGCCGAGACCCGCCGGCAGCCGATGATCGGGTTCCAGGTCCTCGGCACGGTCCCCGGCCGGTTGAGCCAGTCGATCTTGTGCCCCTTCCCCGGCTCCTCGATCGGGGTCATCGGGAGCGGCCCGATCGCCCGGCGGGTCTGCCCGGTTGTCTTCGGCGGCGTCCGCTGGTAGCGGTGCTCTCGGTCGATGCGTCGGCGCATTATTCGCGATCCTCCTCGAAGGGGAAAAACCAGACGGGCTGCGGTTGTCGGATCGAGAGGGCCCTCATTATTCCACCCCTCATTATTCCACCCCCAGGTCGCGGGCCTTCTCGAGAAACAGCTTGCGGGCGTAGTGCTCGGCGAGCGGGGCGATCGTCGAGGTCGTCGGGTAGGGTCGGGCCTCGACGCCCCAGCTCGTCGGGTCCTCGTCCCAGAGGCCGCGGATCTCGGTCGCCAGGACCCGGTCGTCGACTTGCTGGACCTCGAGCGGGATCGAGTCGCCGGGGAGATCGAACCGCTCGGCGACCGCGCGGAGTACTCGGGCCTCGAGCTCGTCGAAGGAGATCAGCTCGCCGCCGATCGCGTCGCCGTCGGTCGGGTCGCGGAAGTAGACCTGCTGGCGGATCGGCCGCGGCCAGTCGCCCAGGAAGGCCTCGGCGGCGTCGTGGAGGAGCCCCCAGGCGGCCAGCCCGGGCGGCGACCAGCGGGCGACCTCGATCGAGTGTTGCGCGACCGAGAGGGCGACCGGGGTCCGGCCGAGGAAGCGGGCCTGCCGGGAGAGGGCCAGGGCCAGGTCCTCGAGCGTGATCGACCCGGCGACGGGGTGGAAGACGTCGAAGCGGCCGCCGCCGCTGATCGCGATCGCGGTGTCAGGCGGCGAGGAAAAGAGGTCGGGCATCGGGGTCTCCTTGTTCGGTTGAAAACCGCCGGCCGCCGGCCGGTCGCGACGAGCGAGGGCCGGGGTCGGCGGCGAAGCGAAGAATCAAGCGGTGCACTTCTCGGGCGTGCATTTCTCGGGCGCCGGCAGCCAGTCGGGCCGGGGCGGGAGCTCGCCGGCGTAGGCTTCCTCGCGGACGATCGGCACGGTCGCCGGGGCCTCGAACCCCAACCGCGTGCTGCCGTCGCGGGCCTCGGTCACGGTAATCACAACCTCGCCGGCGACGACAATCCTCTCGCCGACCTTTCGACGTAGTAACAACATGGGGGCATCCTTTCGCGCGGGTTTGGGTTTCCGTTCCTCGGGTCGGTTCCTATTCCCCCAGCGGCCGCAAGACCTGCGGCTCGGGTGCGCCGAAGAAGACGGCGAAGTCGCCGACCTTGTTGTCGGCGAGCGAGAGGGCCGCCAGCCGGTAGGCGATCGTCGCCTGGTGCGTGTCGCTGACCCGTTGCAACTCGCCGGGCATCGGCACCAGCCGCACGCCCCGGTTGACCGGGTCGAGGTCGACGCCCAGCCGGATCTCGTAGGGATCCCGCTCGCCGGCGTTGTCGTAGAGGGGGACCGAGACGGTCAGCTCCTCGGGGATCTCCTCGACGCCCTCGACGCGGGCGGTAATGTCGCGGCCGAGCGACTCGCGGCCGTGCTCGGCCCGGTCGGTCTGCCGGTCGGTCTTGTCCCAGTCGAGCCGGCGGAAGCGGCCGAGCACGTCGGGCGAGACGCCGAAGAGGAACCGCAGCATCCGCACCAGCTCGGCCACCTGCAACAGCGGGCCCGTCCGCTCGAGCTCGGCGAGCTTCACGAACGGCCGCGAGGGACTCAACAGAAAGGTGATCCGGTCGCGGCGATCGGTGTCGTCGAGGATCGCGACGATCGCCGCCGGGTTGTGCCAGACGACGGCCGGCCCGGCCCGGCCGCTGGCGATCTGGTGCAAGGCGAAGGTTGCCAGGTCGGCCAGGGTGCCGGCCTCGTGGTCGCGGACCGGCGGGGGCACGGTGACCCGCTCGATCTTCCCGTCGATCGCGACGACCACCTCGCGGCGGTCGCGGTTGTCGATCGTCTGCGGGGCGGCCGACGTGCGGGCCAGCTCGGTGATCTGCTCGGCCAGGCCGGCCAGGCCGACGCCGTCGGCCCGCTGCAAGGTCGCGGTCGCTAGTTCCATTTGTTCCATGTCCTCGGGTTGCATCTGCATGTCTCCATTGAAAAGGGGGTCGGGTTATTTCGCACGAAATAGAAAGCGGGTTATTCGGCGGCCTCGCCGCCCTCCTCGGCGAAGTCGTCGACGGTCATCTGGTCGGGGTTGTCGGGGGCGAGCTCTTGGAAAAAGAGCTGGCCGCCCGTGGTCGCGCCGACCGGTCGGGCGGCGGTTTGCCACTTCGGCACGCCGCAGCCGATCGTGAAGCCGATCTCGCAGTCGACGACGTCGCCGTCCTGCAATAAGACGGGGGTGAGTTTCGCGACCAGCGAGACCTCGCGGGCCTTCTTCTCGCCGGGTCGGTCGAGGCAGTCGCGGACGGCCTTCTCCAGGGCCATCGAGAAGGCGGCCGAGGCCTTGCCAAAGTCGAATTGATCGAGCGTGTCGAGGGAGAGCGTTTGTCGTGCCATTGGTAGAATCCTTTCGGTTAGCGTTTGGGTTTCCGCGGGGTCGGTCGATCGGCGAAGAGGTAGCCGATCAGGAAGCCGGCGGCGGCCATGAGCCAGACCTCGTCGGCGGTATAGAGTCGGGCGGCCGTCTCGGCCGCGGCGATCAGGATCGGGTACATAGTCAGGTCCTCGGGTTGTTGGCGGGGCCGTCGCCGGCGGCCGCCCCGAGCAGATCGCGGGGGAGCTTCACGGCGGCGATCAGCGGGTGGACGGTGCGGTTGACCTTTTGGGCGGCCTCCTCGACGAGGGAGACGATCCAGCCGGGGAGGTCGTCGATTGGTTTGGCGTCGGCCCCCCGGTGCTGTAGGGCGGCCAGGGGTTGCTCGACCCACTCCTCGCCGATCGCCCCGAGCTCGAGCAGCGTCGCCAGTTTCAAGAGCAGGACCCGCAGCTCGGGCTGGCTGCGAATATAGGACCGCGACCAGGGCCCGCGGGGTTTGGTGAATCGCCGCCGCGCTAGCGCCAGGACTTCGGCCGCAAGGTCGGGCTTTCCTTCGAAACAAACCCCTATCTGGTCAATCCTAGATTTTGATTCTGCGGGTGGTTTTGCTTGTGGCTGTGATTGTGATTCTGATATTGATATTGATTGTTGGGTCTCGGGGTCGTCGTCGTCGCGTCGGCCAGGCGTCGGCGACTTGTCGGCGGCCCGTCGCTCCTTCGCCCGGCGGGCGTCGAGGAGGCGTCGGCGGGCGGTCTTGCCGAATCGCTTGCCGAAGTCGGGGATCTCGGCGGTCGGGGGCTGGTCGCCGTTGCGGAGGGTGAGCCAGCCGACGTCGGCGACGGCCTGCCAGAAGTCGACGTCGCCGCCGGCGATCTGTGCGATCGCCCGCAGCCCGATCGGCAGGACCCCGTCCTCGGTCTGGCGGTCGAAGTGTCGCCACATCAAAAAGAGGCGGCCGATAATGGTCGCGGGCTCGACGCCGGTCGTCTCGAAGATCGAGAGGACTTGCGCGGTCTCGGGGAGCTCGTGGTCGAGAGAAAGCCAGTCGCCGGCCATGTCAGAGTCCTCCCAGGTTGCGGCGGTAGTGTCGAAGCGTCGACAGTCGGGTCAGCCATCGCCGCACGCCGGCGTGGCGGATCCGGTGCTTCGCGATCGGTCTCAGAAAGTGTCGCTCGGATCTCATCGGCCGGCCCCCTCTCGGCTTAGTGGGGAGCGGGGGAGGTCGTCGGCCGGGTCGATCTGCGCCCGCACGCCGAGCCGGCCCGGGCTGGCGGCCAGGGCGAAGCAGATCGAGCAAGGCCGGTAGGCGACCTGGTTCTGGCAGCCCTCGCAGAAGTAGGGCGCCGCGGGTTTGAACTCGACGAGGCCGAGCTGGCGAACGTAGCCGCCGACCGTTTCCTCGGTCATCCCGAGGGCGTCGGCGATCTGCTCGATCGTCTCCCCCTGGTAGATCCGCCGCCGGATCTCCTCGCGGCGTCGTGCCGCGGTGCGGGCGGCGCGTTGTTGCCGGGTTTCTTCGGCCATCATCCCCTCCCAATAAAGCGGCCGCCCGGGCGTCTCCCGCGCCCGGCGGCCTGGTGTCCGTTCATCGTGGCGGCGGTCCCTCGCTCGCCTCCTGGTTGCCTCTCCCCGCCATCGCCTCCTCGACCCGCCTCCTGCGGCCCTCCTCGGCGACGAGCGCGATCGACGACGGGCGTCCCCGGCGGCCTCCTTCCGTGGCGCGGCCGACGGCGATCAGATCGGCCCACTCGAAGCGGGTCGAGGCGATCAGCCGGCGGGCCTGCTCGTAGTGAGCTTTACACAAGCCGCGGCAATGTGGGGTTTTCCCGCAGCCCGGCTCGATGCAGGGCGGCGGCGTCGTCGTCGAAATAGAATCCATGCGCTCGCAGTTGCCTCCGTGCGATCTCGAGGTCGATCGACTCGACCAGTCGCGGGGCCTCGTTTCCCGGGTCGACGGCCGACCCGATCGACGCCCTCTCGACCAGGCGCCGGCCGCGGACCTTTTGGGTCGCGATCGACCCGTCGGCGATCATCCGGTAGATCGTCGATCGGGAAACGTCGATCACGGCGGCGGCGTCGGCGATGGTCAAGAAGTCGTCTGTCATGGACGCCGGATTCTACATATCTCCGCAAGTTGGTCAACATCATGCGGGGCAAAATGGGAGGCAAGATAGGAAAACCAATAAACCTAAGTTGTTACCTAGCCATTGGTTAAAATTTTGACAAAGAGATTGCCCGGCGTGTCGTTTGTGTGTATCATTTCGGAAGCAAGGCAAGATAGGGCAAAAAAGAGGGATCAACATGCCACAAAAGAAAGAACGGCAGACGCCCGAGAGTTTCCGACTGCTGGCCGAGGGTTTGCGGGCGGCGGCGCAGCGGGCCGAGGAGCTCGCCCGGGTCGTCGAGGGCCAGGATCCCGCGGAGATCATGGTTCAGCATTGGGCGGGGACGGCCGACGGCCTCGAGAGTCTCCGCAAGTTACTCGACGAGGCCGAGTCGATCACGGTCGGAAAACCGGCCGACGACCTGGTCGCGAAGATCGAGAAGGCGATGGGGAAATAGGTAGATTCTGGACAGTTTGAAACACGGCGACCAACGTGTCCACATAGAAAACACCCCCGAAAACCGCAAGTTGACCCGCAAGTTGGAGGATTAGATCGGCGGCCTGATAAGGATGAGGTCCGAGGTTCGAATCCTCGTACACCCACTAGTGGAAAACGCCCGAAAACAAGGGGTTTTCCTCGCTCGGCCTTGTCGCTCGGCCGCTTTTTTGGTACCCTGTTTTGCCTGCCCTTGGGTAGGCAGACTTGAGCAGAACCAGGAAAGGCGAAGGATATGCCGAAAAATAAGGTATTCGAGAAGCCGCGGATCGTCTGCAAGGACGGTCGCAAGGCGGTTTGTTACTGGCGGCGGAAGGAGATCTACCTCGGGGCGTGGAACGGTGACGGGGCGCCCGAGCCGCCGATTCTCGAGCTGTGGCTTCGCAAGTGTGTCGAGTGGGAGCGGGAGCACGAGGCCGAGCTTCTGGGGATCGAGCTCGAGCCGGGCGACGACGGCCCGCTGACCCCGGTCGACGTCGCGATCGCGCAATATATCGCCTACCTCGCCAGCCCCGACGGGGGCTACATGCGGACCGACGGGTCCTACTCGTGCCACTTCGAGCAGAGCCGGCTCGCGCTGCAGCCCCTCTCCTCGTTGTTCGGGTCGACGCCGGTCGCCCGGTTCAAGGCCGAGCAGCTCGAGACGGTCCAGCGGGCGATGATCGACCACAAGCGGTGGTGGAAGGGGCCCGACGCGGAGCGGCCGCGGAGCTGGTCGCGGGCGACGATCAACCGGCGGATCACGGTGATCGTCAAGTTTTTCGCCTGGTGCGAGCGGCGCGAGCTGGTCCCCGAGGGCCGGGCCGAGCATCTTCGCCTGGTCCCCGGGCTGCGGAAGGGGAGATCCCAGGCGAAAGAGACGCCGAAGCGGGAGCGGGTCGTGACGGCCGAGCAGATCGCCGCGGTTCTGCCCTACTGCTCGCCGCAGATCGCGGCGATGATCCGCTTGCAGCGGCTAACGGCCATGCGGCCGGCCGAGCTGGTGCGGATCCGCGGGGCCGAGATCGAGCGGGAGGCCCCGGTACCGGTCGGCGACGAAGCGGGGGCGAGGGCCGACGGCGTCGAGGTTTGGGCCTATCGGCCGCTCGAGCATAAGACCGACCATCTCGAGCTGCCGCGGACGATCTACCTCGGCACGGCCGCGCAGGCCGTGTTGTCGCCCTTCCTCGAGGACCGGGACCCGGCCGCCTGGTGCTTCGACGCGAAGGAGTCGCGGCTCTGGTATTACGCGCGGCGGTGGCCCGAGCGGAAGCGGCCCGCATGGGCCGACGGCCCGCCGGCCAGGTTCGGCACAAGCGGGTACCGGCAGGCGATCAACCGGGCGCACGCCGCCGCGGCCGCCGCCGGCGTCGAGGTCCCGCGGTGGGTCCCCTACGATCTGAGACATACGCGGGCGACCGAGGTCGGGGCACGGCACGGCGCCCGCGGGGCGCAAGCCTTGCTGGGTCACCAGGGGTTGAACGTGACCAACGTGTACTTGCACGAGCTCGACCAGGCGGCCCGCGAGGTCGTCGAGGCCGAGGAGGCGGCGGCGAAGGAGAAGGCGAAGAAGAAGGGCCGGAAACCCAAATGAGCCGGCCCGGTATTTCCTGAGAAATAAAGGAGAGGACGATGCACGCGATCTGCGCGAAGGGGGCCGCCGGCGTCGGCGGCGTGGTGGCGGGGGTCGGCCTGGTCGTCGGCCTGGCGTCGGGCGATCCGGCGGCCGTCGTGGCGGGCTGCGGTGCCGGCCTGGCGGCGGCGGGTCTGGCGGTCCTCGGGTACGCGATCGAGCTGCTCGAGGCCGTGCGGGAGCTCCTGCGGGATCTGGCGCGGCGGGTGCCGGCCGAGACGGTCGCCTTCGCGATCGAGGGGCCGCCGGCGACGGTCGCCTGCCCGGCCTGCGACGCGCTGCATCGGGGCCCGGCCTCGGGGCGGATGCCGGCGGGCTGGCGGTGCTCGGCGTGCGGCGAGGCGATCCCCGAGGGGGTCGTGGCGCGGCGGGTCGGCTAGTCGTCGGGGTTCTCGATCGCCTCGATCCGAAAACCGCCGGGGATCTTCCAAAACATCCCGACCCAGCGGATCCCCGAGCGGCCGCGGATATTGTCGAAGGGTTGCGGGCCCTCGGTGCGGGCCCGCTCGGTCATTGCGAGGACCCGGTCGAGGTGGTCGGGGTGAACAGTCTCGCGGGGGCCCAGCCCGATCAATAGAGACGCGTCGAGGTCGGCGGTCGTCTCGGCCGCCAGGAAGCGGCCCCCCTCGTCGAGGACCGCCGAGAAGGCGGCCGCCTGGCGGGCGAAGGGGTCGCCGATCCGGCCGACGACGCGGACGCCGTCGGGGTGCGGGGCCAGGGCGGCCGACCACTCGTGGCCGTTAATATCCCGAAAGACCCCCTCGTGGTGCCGGTGGGAGACGAGGGTCGCCCAGACCGTCAGGAACCAGCGGGGACGGTCGGCCGGCGCCAGGTTGTCGGCGATCGCGTGCCCGGCCTGTTCTTGCAGCCCGACCGAGTCGCTCCCCGGGTCGCGGTCGAGGATCCGCCCTTGCGGATCGAGCACGCCCGACCAGGTCGGCCGGGTCTTCGTGACAGTCCCCATCCTCCCCTCCCATCTTTCCTCAGTCGCCCCGCTTGTTTTTCTAATCTAATATACTAGGGCCTCGGTGTCTATTCCCGCGACCGGCGGAAGGGGGGCAATCCGAGGAGGGGTCAGGAAATTAGAACGAGAATCGGTCGAGGTTCGCCCCGGCGATCGCGACGCCGCCGCCGAGCTGCCGGACCTCGGGGAAGACGGCCAGCCCCCGCTCGTAGCGGCGGCGCTTGGCGTCGTGGAGCGCGACGACCCCGTCGGGGGCCAGCAGGAGCGAGGCGAGGGTCAAGCAGTCGACCCGGTGCCTCCCGTCGACGAAGATCAGGTCGTAGCGTTCCCCCTCGCCGCCGGTGGCCTTCTGCCGCAGCAGCCGGCGATACGGGTAGGTGATGTATCCCTGGCTGCGGCCCTTGGTGCCGATCGCCAGGTGCTTGACCTCGACCCGGTCGCAGTGGGCGAACTGTGCCCGGGCCTTCTTGTAGTAGCCCCCGTCGTGCTCGATCGTGAGGATCCTCGCGTGCGGGGCGGCCTCGCGGATCGCGGCCGTCGACGCGCCGGGGCCCCACTCGAGGACCGAGGCCGGCCGGAGCTGCTCGCAGAGCTTCCGAAGAACGGGGGCGTGGGAGTGGATCGGGGCCGAGCCGGCGCACTTCGCGGGCTTCGTCTTCCGCGTCTTCTTGTCGCGGCGAGGGTTGCCATAGACCCCGGCCGGCGTGCTGCGGGTGCCGATGTGGGTCGTGACGTTCTCGACGACGCGGGCGGTCAGGTGGTCGAGTTTCCGGGCGACGCGCATCGCCTCCCGCTCGCTGGCGGCGGCCGCGGTGATCGACGCGAGGAGCTCGGCCCGCACGACGATCGGGTTGGTCGACCAGCGGACCCGCTTCGCCGGCGTGTCGAGCTCGAGCCGCTCGCCGGCGAGCTGCCAGGGTTGCCAGGGGATCCGGCGGGCCGAGCGGTCGCGCAGGCCGTGTCGCTTGCTTTTCCAGTTGTGCCAGAGCCGCAAGACGCCGATCTCGGGGCGGGCGAAGACGGCGGCGACCACGTCGAGCGGGAGCGGCCGGAGGCTGTAGAAGTCGTTCTCGAGGACCAGGACCAGGCCGTCGGGGCCGACGCGGTCGCGGGCCGCGGCCGCCAGATCGCGGAGGGTCGGGCCGTAGCCCTGGCGGGTCTTGTGGGCGACGACCGTCTCGAAGCCGAGGGCGCCGACGAGGCCGGGCATCCCGTCGGCCGTGCTGCCGTCGTCGGCGTGGAGGAGCTGCCAGCAGCCGTCCGGGTTGTGCCGGCGGAAGGAGAGGGCCGTCCGGGCCGTGTAGCCCGGGCGGTCGCAGGTGAGCAGCGCGACGGCGATCGGTGGGAGGGGCGGCGGGAGGTCTACCACGGCAGGCCGCCCCCTTCCGCCTCGGTGCATTGCCCGGCCCAGCGGGTGTCGGCCAGGTGCCGGCGGATCTCCTCGAGGTTGTCGAGTTTCTCGGAGAGGGGCCGCGGGTCGCGCTTGTATTCGCTCGGGGCGACCTCGATCGGGTCGACGCCGAGCTCCCGCCAGAGCCGCGCGAGGGTGCCGGGGAAGTCGGTCACCAGCTCGTGATAGTGCACGACGACGCGGCGGCGATCGCCGGCGAGCCGCTTCGCCCATTTGTCGGCCCGCCGGTAGATCTTGAGCTTCTCGGCAAACCTCTCCGGGGGCGGCGCGACCGTCTCGGTCGGGTGGTCGTCGGGCGAGGTCGCCGTCCAGTGGTGTAGCGACTGCGCAAGGAAACTCGACGCGGCGGCGTGGACCTTGTTGTCCCGTTTGAGGTGGAGGATCAGGAGATCCCGGTCGGCGTCGACCCACTCGCGGATCCGGGGGAATTGGAGGGTGTGCTCGATCGAGATCTTGCAGCCGGCCGCGGCGGCCGGGGCGAGGTGCCGCCAGAAGTAGGCGTCGAACGATCGGATCCTCTCGGGGTTGCACTTGTGGGGGAGCGGGTCGACGGCGTGCCGCAGCTCGCGTCGTCGCTTCCTCGTCGACCGGCCGAAGATCTCGCCGGCGCAGAGGACTTCGGGGTGCGCGTCGAGGGCGCGGGTCAGGAGGGTCGAGCCGCTGCGGGCGTGGGTAATCATTGCGAAGCGTTTCATCGTTCAAACCTCGAGGGGTGCGGGAAGCGGGCGGCGATCTCCTTCTTGAAACCCTTCGAGAGGGCGCCGTCCTGAATGTTCAAATACCGGGCGCCGGCGTCGAGCTCGGCGGCGACCTGGTCCCGCGGGAGCGGGCGGGTGATCGACCGGAGCCGGTCGCCGATCGGCTCGTGCGTCGCCAGGTCGATCGTATTGAAGTAGGCGGTGTTGATCGTGACCCCGGGCGGGTCGGCCCAGGGGAGGTCGGCCATCACGCGGAGGAACTCGGCCGGCGAGACCGGCAGGGGGCAGTGGGTGTCGTAATGGTAGGTCGAATAGTTCCGGCCGCGGAGCCACTTGGCGACGTTGCGGATCCGCTTGCCCCAGCTCCCGACGCCGCGGCGGGATCCGCGGCGGATCTTGCGGACGTAGAAGGGGCGGACGTCGGCGATCGACGTCGGCCGCAGGAAAAACTGGTCGTCGGAGAGCCGCACGAACGGATCGGAGAGCTCGCCGGTGAGGCAGGCGGCGGCGACCTTGAGGATCAGGTTGGCGTCCTTGTTGTGGCGGAAGGGGTCGGCGGCCGGAAGGTGCCGCGCGGCGTCGGAGAGCCAGGCGGGGCGGTGGCCGACGATCCAGACCGTGCGGAGGTCGGCGAAATGGGCGACGGCCGAGCGGATCGAGTAGCGGAGCTCCTCGTGGGCGCCCCAGCCGCACTTCTTGCCGATCGGGTAGACGAGGTCAATCATCAATCCTGCCCTATGTCCTCGAGGGTGGCGGCGGCCCAGTTATTCGTGACGGTGATCCCGTAGGAGCGGGTGAAGACGCCGTAGGGTTGCGAGCAGTCGGTCCCGATCGCGCGGCCGAAGACGGCGACGAGCTGGCCGTCCGCCTCGTAGACGTTGATCGAGTAGTTGCCGTTGCCCAGCGGGTAGGAGTGGATCGCGCCGAGGGCGGGGATCGTGTCGACGTCGTCGCGGGCGCTGCCGGGCAGGTCGGGATCCTGCCCCGACCACTCGCAGCCGCCGCCGTATTGCGGGACCGTGTGCACCCGGTTCCAGGCGGCCGCGTCGGGCCCGGTGACCCCGCCGATCCGAAAGTAGCGCCAGGCCGGCGTCGTGCCCGGGTCGCATTGGTTGCACTCGCTCGACGAGGCGACGAACGGGTAGGAATCGCAGGGGCACTCCTCGCAGACGATCACCCGGCCGAGGTCGTCGACCAGTAGTTTCCCTTCGCGGGTCCAGGCGGTTTTGCTCATGACTACGCGCTCGGGCTCGGGCTCTCGCTTTCCTCGCATTCGCGGATCGTCAGCCAGCCGAGGCAGCCGTCGGCGGTCCGGCCGAGGACCGCCGTCGCGGTGCCGGTGATGTCCCCGAGATTGGCCATCCAGTCCCGCATCACGCAATCGGCCGCCGACGCGCTGGGGCTCTCGCTCGTACCGGCCGAGGGCGACGGGCTCGAGCTGGCCGACGCGCTGGGGCTCTCGCTGGCCGACGCGCTGGCGGATCCGCTGGCCGACTCGGACGGGCTCTCGCTCTGGTCGGCCGGCAGGCCGTCGCCGGCGGCGGCCGGTCGGATCCGCGCGAGCCTCGCGATCAGCGGGGGCGCCCGGCGGTCGTCGTCGCTCTCTCGGTGGTTCCACCACTTCATTGTGCGTTATCCTCTCGCGTAGCCGCCGATGATTCGGGTCTCGTTCTCGGTCCACTCGATCGCGGTGACCGGCCCGCCGATCGGCGTCGAGACGCCGCCCCCCTGGTCGACCTCGAGCAGGATCATCCCGAGATATTGCGCGGCCTCCTGGTAGCGGCCCTTGATCGTGACGGCGGCCCGGGCCCGGGCGTCGACGTATCGCGACAGGGCGCCGGCCATCACGGCGGCGAGGCGGCCGTTGTCGTTGCGAAGGACCCGGCCGACCGGGCCGCTAGTGACGAGGTAGTCGATCGAGGCGGCCTCGTCGCTGGCCGAGTCGGGGTCGGGTTGCGGCCGAAGGGCCGTAAAGGGGGCCAGGTACCAGAGCTCGGCGTCGGGGACCTCGATATCGAGGGTTCCGATCGCGTGGTCGTCGTCGCCGTCGCTGCCGCTGGCCGACGTGTCGGCGGTGTAGGTGACCGAGAGCCGCTGGTCGCTCTCGAAGGCGACGGTCGCGACCATCTCCTCCCAGTCGTACTCGGGCGCGGTGTCGGTCGCGCCGGCCCCCGACCAGTGGTTCTCGGCGATCAGGTGGTTCGCCTTGCCGTTCTTCATCCAGAGCCCGAGCGAGTTGCGGCAGGCGGTGACGTGGCAGCCGGCCTCCTCGGCCGGAATGTAGCGGCCCGCGCTGCCGCTCCCCGAGTCGCTCTGGTCGGCGTCCTTCCAGAGCCAGGCGGTCGGGGGCAACAGCTCGGGGATATGGTCGGCCGGGTTGCTGTCGATCGTCGCGCCGTCGGCGTAGTCGACGCCCTCGAGCAGTGGCAGCCAGCGGAGGGTCGAGCGGGTCTGCGTCTGGAAGTCGCCGATCTCGGCCGAGTCGCTCCCGTCGCCGGTCCATTCGCCGTAGTCGTCGACGGTCGGGGCCGCGTCGCCGTCGCGGAAATCCCAGTCGGCCGGCGTGCCGAACTGCTGGAAGACGGCCCGGTACCGGTCGCTGTCGCGCTCGGCGTCGCAGTCCTCGGCGTCGGCGGTGACGGCGAAGGCGGCGGTGACGTATTCGGCCTCGAGGGGCTGCGGCCACTTCGCCTCGAGATCGCCGTCGGCGCCGTAGAGCGAGCAGCAGACGATGATCCGGCGGCCGAGGATTCGGATCTGCCGATATTGCTGGTCGCTGCTGGCGATGATCTGGGTCGAGATCGAGTCGGTCGTCTGGCTCGTCTGGATCTCGAGCGTGTTGCCGTTGGTCGGGAGGGTCTTGCCGGCGAAGGCGTAGTCGCGGGCGACCAGTGAGAAGACGTAGATCTCGAAGGCGTCGCCGTCGGTGTCGGGGAGGATCAGCCACTCGAGGCCGTACTCCTTCGGGATCAGCTTTCGGAGGATCGCCAGGGCGGTCTGCGTCGTGCCGATCTTGATCGTGTTTTTGAGGTTGGAGAGGTGGCCGGTCGCGTCGGTGATCGACCAGGTCGCCCCGGTCTCGGGCTCGACAAACTGCTTCAGGAGGTATTCGCAGTAGTCGAAGTGCGACCAGGTCGCCGAGCCGCCGTAGAGATACGAGTCGCCGACCTTCGCGGCCGTGCGGTTGCCGACCAGCGCGCCGCGGGCGTCGCGGTCATTGATCCCGGGGACCCACTCGACCCGGGCCGTCTCGCCGCCCGACTTGTCGAAGATCGCGTCGGCGACGCCGGTCTTCTGTAGGAGCTGCGCGGGGCCGTAGCAGTCGAAGACCTGGCGGCCGCTGGCGCCGTTGGACGCCCCCATCGCCTCGCGGTTCTCCCCCGAGATCCGGCCGACCCAGGCGGTCTCCCAGCTCGCGGCCGACGCCGAGGTGGCGGTCCCGGTCGCGGCCCCCTGCGGGGCGAAGGATCCGGTCGCGGCCGAGCCCGACCAGTAGGAGGCCCCGTAAGTGCCGGCGGCCGTCGACAGGATCCACTCGGCGCCGTCCCACCAGATCTCGCCGGGGGTGCCGGTGTAGCGGGTCTCGCCGCCGTAGGTCCCGTTCTCGGCGTAGTCGTCGGCGGCCAGGTCGGGAACCAGGGTACCGGAGACCTCGAGGGTCGTGTAGTCGGTCGACCGCATCTGGACGCGCACCCACTTCCCGACCGGGTCGGCCGGGGCGTGGAGGGTCGGGTCGCCGCCCTCGGTCGGGTGCTTGAGCTTGCCATAGCGGCGGCGGATCTTCGCGGAGCTGATCGCCGAGCCGACCCGCAACGAGGCCGAGACGAACTCGAAGGCGGCGTCGGTCTCCCAGGCGTCGCCGATCGCGCGGCGGGTCTGGATCCGCACGGGCGTCGCCGGGCGGGGAAAGGGGACCGATTCGGGGCCGAGGGTATAGTGCATGGGGTCAACTCGAGTATGGGGCGATCGCGTCGATCGTCAGCGTCGCGGTCGCCAGGGGCTTGTCGTCGGTCGCGTCCCAGAGGGCGACGCCGTAGGGGCCGGCGGTCGTCGGGGTCTTCGCGTCGGAAAGCGCGGCGACGGTAACAGTATTGCCGTCGCTGATCGTGATCTCGCTCGCGCCGGTCGAGAGCTCGAAGAGGGTCGTCGTCGCGTCGTCGGGGTCCCAGATCACCAGCCGCAGGTCGTGGCCGGTGACGATCACGTCCTCGTCGTCGTCGTCGGTCAGCGTCCAGATCCAGGCGCCGAGCTTCGCGGCGGTGTAGCCCTTGAGCTGGCCGTGCGAGACGCCGCCGGCCGAGACGGTCGAGTGAAGCGGCGAGACGGTGACCAGGACGTCGGAGGTCGACGCCGGCGACGCGGGGAGGTTGTCGGTCTTCGCCTGGATCGCCGCGGCGATCGCGTTGATCGCGGCGATCGCCGCCGGGAGGGTCGTGCCGGTGTCCTCGAGGATCGAGGCGACCTCGGTGTCGATGTAGTTGCCGAGGGCCGCCAGCGTCGCCGGGAGGGTCGTGCCGGTGTCCTCGAGGATCGAGGCGAGGGTCGCCGGGAGGGTCGTGCCGGTGTCCTCGAGGACGGTCGCCAGGACGGCGGCGGTCGCGACGGCGCCGGCCGAGAGGTTGTCGAGGTAGCCGGCCCGCGCGGCGGTCAGCCGATCGGCGATCGTGTCGACCATCCCGAGGAGGTTGTCGGTCTTCGCCTGGATCGCCGCGGCGATCGCGTTGATCGCGGCGATCGCCGCCGGGAGGGCCGAGAGGTTGTCGAGGTAGCCGGCCCGCGCGGCGGTCAGCCGATCGGCGATCGTGTCGACCATCCCGAGAACGTCATACAATACGCAATCGGTGTCGACCGCGTCGTCGTCGACGTCGGGCGAAAGAAGCTCGACCTTGACGTTGGCGCTCGCGGGGACCGGAAAGACGACCGAGAACTGGTAGGCGTTTTGGTCGGTTCCGAAAACGATGATCTGCGGGTTCGGCTGGATCACCCAGTTGTCGTCGACGGTGATTCGCATCGAATAGGATCCGCCGTTGCCGGTCAGCTCGTCGCCCGAGCCGCCGTCGCCGATCTTCACGGCGACCTGGCATTGCGTCGCATAGGCGAGCCCGGTGCCTTCGTTGAAGACGGTCGCCCAGCTAGTCAGGTCGAGTTGATTCTCGGCGTTGTCGTTGAGAGAAACGAGCATTTTAGAAGGCTCCTATTTCGATCGCGTGATGCGCGAGGGGTTCCATTTGCGAGGGGCCGCGTCGCGTGTGGCAGATTCGGTTGCCGTCGCTGCCGACGACGATGTTTGTTGCCGTGTTCCACTCACTCAGATGCCAGACGCCTTCACCTAATACTAGCTCGCTGGTGTTCCATGCGGCGGTTGCGGTGCCGGTGTAGGTGCCGATCGGGTCGAAGTCGTCGCCGGTCACTGGTAAATTCCAGGCCCAATGCCGCCAAGCGTCAACCATGTCCCCCTTGTTAACACCCATCATCCACCAACGAATGGTAGGAGATAGATAGTATTCATATATCCAATAAGCCCCGTCTGTGCGCTCGTAAGCTGTCGAACCACCCCCGCCATAGGTGCCGTTGGGCAAATACGTTCCTGTCGCGTCTGGGCTCAGGGTGCCGGTGATGATGATTGCGTTTTGCTTTGATCCCTTCGTGTTCTTGCAGTAGAGGTCTACGTCGTGACCGTCGAACGTCCCGCCGTCAACCTGTACGTCCTCGGTGACGGTGATCGACGAAAGTGAAATGTCGGTGATCGTTGCATCGCCCGATGGCGCAGCGGGGTAGCCGTTGGCTGGCTTGTAGGTACTGGTGATTGGTTTCGCCACGCAGACGGCGGTTCCCGTTGGCGTGCCGACGCCGCCAGCGGTTGGCGTGTAGGTGCCTTCGCGTCGCCAATAAACATTCGGCATCAGATCCCCCGCCCACATATAATCCCATGTAGGCGTGTCGGTTAGGTACTGGCCGGTATTGTCGGTCCACATTTGCGGACCAGTCCCGACGCCGTCTTTGTAGGTGTCATAAGTGCCGTTCGGCCAGTAGTCGCCAGCAACCGCTGGTGAGGTGGTGCCGCTTATACTCCATCCGGCGTGCCAAGAGTCGCCGGAGGACCCTTTAGTTGTCCCTAAAACCCATTCGTCCAGGCCGCCGGCTGGCGGTTCCCGCCCGCCCCACCAAATCCAATAGGCACCGTCGAGTCGCTCGTAGCACGGCTGACCGTTGTAGGTGCCGTTTCTGCGATAGTAGCCGGTTGCGTCGGGGCTCAGCGTGCCCGTTACCTGTAGATCGGCAGGGGCAGCGGTGCCGGTGTAGCAGACTTCTACGGTAATTGCTGCTGCTTCGGTGTATTGAATCGCGTGGTCGGCGTTGCGGCCAGCGTTTGTTGCGTGGGCTTCGTCGGCCCCGTAGTGGATATGATAGTCGTCGGTGATCGCGGCGGGGGCCGGGGTGTCGCGGAGGTCGTCGCCCTTGTCGTAGGTCCA